>Ga0190275_10000070_pt1 | contig 121373 bp, 118 predicted proteins | sample Popmic550T_FD_133745 | JGI IMG/M metagenome (GOLD analysis project Ga0190275, IMG submission 133745) | Populus adjacent soil microbial communities from riparian zone of Yellowstone River, Montana, USA - 550 T | ecosystem: Environmental > Terrestrial > Soil > Riparian zone > Trees stand... | reverse complement strand
GTCTTGATCTTGTCCCGGTTGTGCTTGAAGCGCCGATTCCAGTTCTTCGGCATCTGGCTGACGTCGTCGCGCAGGACGCCGAGGACCTTCTCCACGGCTTCCTCGTCGATTACGCGCCGCAGCCCTGCCACGCCGGCGTTCTCGGTCGGGACCATCACCGTCATGTCGTTGTGGAGGATCTTGATCGTGAGGTACTCCCGCTTCTCACCGATCATCTCCTTGATCTCCTTCTTGAGGACCTTGCCGGCCCCGTGATGGGGGTACACCACGAAATCGCCGACCTCGTACTCGATGTGCGGCGTCTCGCGGCTGATCGCGAGGTCCCCTGCTGCGTTCTCCAACATCGTGTCGCTGATGACTTCCTCCTAGTTGACAGACGGCGCGTCAGCGCCCCAATCAGGTTTGCAGATATCGATCCACGAGGTTGATCTCCTGTAGCCGGCGAAGGCCCTCGCGGATCTCCTTCGCCCGCATCTCCCCGACGCCCTCGACGGCCTCTAGCTCCGAGTCCGTGGCGGCGAGGATCTCGTCCAGCCCGCCGAACTCGCGCACGATCGCCTGGACGACGAGCTTCGGGATGCGCGGAATGGCCCCGAGGATGCGGTATCCCCGCGGGGAGACGGGATGGTCGAGGGTGTTGAGCTTGCGCTCGTAGCCGAGCAGCTCCCCGAGCCGCCCGAAGTCAAGAAGGTCCTGGTGTGGGAGGCGCGCCATCGAGTCGACGACGAGCGCGAAGCTCTCCTCCGAGTAGTCGGCAAGGTAGTCGTGGACGAGCGCGGCCTTCGCGCCGGCGACCCCGACCATCGTCTCCTCGAGTTGCATCTCGATAAGCCGGCCCTCGGTGCCGAGCTCGACGATGTACCGCTCGATCTCCACCGCCATTCGTGTGACGAGCTCGGAGCGCTGGAGCACCGTCAGGACGTCGTGGAGCGTTACGCCGCCCTCGAACTCGAGCGCGGTCAGGCGCGTCGAGACCTGGTCGAGGCGGGTGCGGTACTTGTCCAGCGTCGCGAGCGCCTGGTTGGCCTTGGCGAGGACGACGGGGATGTCCTCGAGGATGTACTTCGCGCCGTCGAGGTAGAGCGAGACGACGTCGCGGCTGGCCGACACGGCGATCACGAGCGAGTCGGTCTGCTTCGAGACACGCTCCGCGGTCCGGTGCCGGGTGCCCGTCTCCATCGAGAGGATCGTGGGGTCCGGCATCAGCTGGACATTCGCCCACGAGATCTTCGTCGTGTTCGAGTTCAGGATGATCGCGCCGTCCATCTTCGCCAGCTGGTAGAGCACCGCCGGCGTGTAGTCCATGTCGATCTTGATGCCGCCCGAGTAGAGGAACGACAGCTCGGCGTCGTCGCCGATGCAGATCAGCGCGCCCAGCCGCGCCTGCACGATCGCGTCGATGCCCTCCCGCACCGCGGTTCCGGGCGCGACCATCTCGAGCGCCCTTACTAGCCGGGGCTCCTGTCGATTTTCGAGCTCTGAGACCTCGTCCCCGGCGTGCTGCACCAGCCCCATTGTACGGCAAAGCTGCCGAGTTACCAGCGGTTTTTGGCTCTATTCCGGCATTCTGTAACGATCGGGCGTCGCATGTGACCAATCCACCGTGATCGGTGTGGCAATCCTCTCGGTGGCGCTCGCGCTCGGCCTGGGTGCCTCCGGCGAGCGCGATGGGCGAGCGGGCACCAAGGTCGTGCTGCGCGACAGCGATTACGGCCGGATCCTTTTCGACTCGCGCCGGCAGGCGATCTACCTGTTCGACAAGGAGGATTCCACCGAGCCGCGCTGCTACGGAGCGTGCGCGGCAGCGTGGCCACCCGTGTACGCGAAGGGCCGCCCGCGGCTCGGCAAGGGACTGGATCGGGAGCTGCTCGGCACCGTGAAGCGCCGCAGCGGGCGCACGCAGATCACCTACGGCGGCCACCCGCTCTACTACTACGCGCACGAGGGCCCCGGGCAGGTCTTCTGCCACAACGTGGACGAGTACGGCGGGCTGTGGCTGGCCGTCCGCAAGAGCGGCCGGCCGGCGCCCTACTAGGCGGCCTCGGCCTCGGCCGCCGGCTCCGGCCGCGGCTGCAGGGCGCGCGTCAGCGCCTCGCGGAGCGTCGCGGCGCCGTCACCCGGCGCTAGCACCGGGGCCAGGCCGAACTTCGCCGCCTCGCTGACGCGTCGCTCGTGGTGCGCCACCGCGCGCAGCTCGCCGGTCAGGCCGATCTCGCCGAAGGCGGCGAGCGGGCGCTCGGCGCCGAGCGGGATGCCCTTTGCCGCGCTGGCGAGTGCCAGCGCGATCGCGAGGTCCGCCCCCGGCTCGTCCACCCGGACGCCGCCCGCGAGCGACACGAAGACGTCGCTGGCACCCAGGCCGAAGCCGCCGTGGCGCGACAGGACGGCGAGGATCAGCGCGAGCCGGTTGCGATCCACTCCGTTGGCCACCCTGCGCGGCGGGACGAGCTCCGTGGGCGCCACGAGCGCCTGCACCTCGACCAGGAGCGGCCGCGTGCCCTCCATCGAGGCGAGGACGACGGATCCGGGCGCGCGCGTGGCCTCGGCGACGAAACGGGCCGAGGCGTCGGCGACCTCCGCCAGGCCGTCGTCGCGCATCTCGAAGACGCCGACCTCGTTGGTCGAGCCGAACCGGTTCTTGAGCGCCCGCAGGGTGCGGTACGTGCGCTCGCGCTCGCCCTCGAACTGGAGCACGCAGTCCACTAGGTGTTCGAGCACGCGCGGGCCCGCGAGCGAGCCCTCCTTAGTGACGTGGCCGACCAGCACCGTCGCGACGTCGCGTTCCTTGGCCACGCGCATCAGCCGGCCCGCGACCTCCCGCACCTGGCCGACGGACCCGGGCGCGCCGGTCAGGTCGGGGGCATACAGCGTCTGCACCGAGTCGATCACGCAGACCGCCGGCCGCTCGGCCTCGATCGTCGCGATCACCGCGTCGAGGTCGGTCTCGGCCACGATCGGGACCTCGAGCGCCGCCGGGCCCAGCCGCTCCGCCCGAAGCTTGACCTGCGCGGGGGACTCCTCGCCGGTCACGTAGAGGACCTTGCGCTCCGACGCGAGGTTCCCGAGGGCCGAGGCGGTCAGGGTGGACTTCCCGATCCCGGGCGAGCCGCCGAGCAGGACGAGCGAACCGGGCACGATCCCTCCGCCCAGCACCCGGTCGAGCTCGCCGATCCCGGTCGAGTAGCGCGCGGTCTTCGGCGCCGCCACGTCGGCGAGGCGCACCGGCGCGGCCACTCGGCCGGGCTTTGACCGCCCCGCGCGCGGCGCGGCCGGCTTCTCCTCGACGAGCGTGTTCCAGTCGCCGCAGCCCGGGCAGCGGCCGTGCCACTTGGGGCTCTCGTGGCCACAGGCTGAGCAGGAGAAGACGGTGCGCGGACGCATCCGCCCAACTTAAGCCCGCGGGTGGACGGTTCAGTCCCGGCGGATCTCGAACCAGACGTGGGTGCTGCCGGTATGCACGCCCCAATCGTCGGCGAGCGTCTCGACCAGGTGGAGGCCCCACCCGCCTGCGTCGGCGACGGTCATGTGGCGGCTGTCACGCGTCCGGGGAATGAAGCCGTTGCCCTGGTCGACGATCTCCGCGCGAAGGCGGTCGGGCTCGGCCTCGATGTGAACCTGGATCTCACCGTCGCCGCCGTACTTGACGCCGTTCGACACGAGCTCCGAGACGAGCAGGGCCGCATCGGCCACGACGTCCGAGCGGACCTCGCCGCGCAGATCGCGCACGAGGCCGCGGGCGAGTGCCGGCGCCTCGACATTCTTCGCAAGCGATCTCTCGAAAGCCACGGCCATTACTCCTAGGGTGACCCGGGCCGACGCTGCTAAACGTCAGCGCACCGCTCGCTCGGCGGCCTCGAAGCCGATCCGCGAGTGGGACTTGTCGCAAAAGGGCTTCGTCTTCGACGCCCCGCAGCGGCAGAGGATCACCGGCTCGCCGGCGGGCACGTCGTACTCGGTCCCGTCGGCGTCGATCAGCCGGATCGGGCCGGTCACCTTGTACGGCCCGTTCGAGCGCACCTTGATCTCGACGGCCGACGTCATGCCGCAGGTGGCTGCCGGCGCGCTAGCTCGGCGCGGGCTGGTCGTCCGCCGGCGGCGCATCGGGCGCCTCGGGCAGGACCTCGGGCTCGTCCGGCAACTCGGCCGCCGGCTCGGACTCGGACGCGCCTTCGTCGACCGCGGACTCGTCGCCCTCGGCGCCCACGCCGGCGGCGACCTTCTTGCGCTTCTTGGTCGGCGCCTTGATCGTGATGTTCACGTCCGGGTCGCCGCCGTCCTTGCCCTCGACGCGCCCAACCTCGATCGTCGCGCCCTCGGGCGCCTGCGACCGCAGCACGGCGTCGGAGAGGGGGTCCTCGATGTAGCGCTGGATCGCGCGGCGAACTGGGCGCGCACCCATCGACGGGTCCCAGCCCTTCTCGACCAGCAGGTCCTTCGCGTCCTCGGTCAGGTTGAGCGAGAGCTCGCGCTCGGCCATCGCCTCGCGGATCCGCTTGAGCAGCAGCTCGACGATCTCGCGGATCTCGTCCTTAGTGAGCTTGTGGAAGACGATGACGTCGTCGATCCGGTTGAGGAACTCCGGGCGGAAGACCTTCTTCAGCTCGCCCATGATGTTCGTCTTCATCTCGTCGTAGCTGACGCCGGTCTCGTCCGTCGAGATCGAGAAGCCGAGCCCGGTGTTCTTCGCGATCTGCGCCGCCCCGATGTTCGAGGTCATGATCACGATCGCGTGGCGGAAGTCGACGGTGCGCCCCTGGGCGTCGGTCAGGCGGCCGTCCTCGAGGATCTGAAGCAGGATGTTGAAGACGTCGGGGTGGGCCTTCTCGATCTCATCGAGCAGGAGCACGCTGTAGGGCTTGCGCCGCACCGCCTCGGTGAGCTGGCCGCCCTCGTCGTAGCCGATGTAGCCGGGCGGGGAGCCGACGAGCCGCGACACGGAGTGCTTCTCCATGTACTCGGACATGTCGATCCGGACCATCGCCTCCTCGTCGCCGAAGAGGAACTCGGCGAGCGTGCGCGCGAGCTCGGTCTTGCCGACGCCCGAGGGGCCGAGGAAGATGAACGATCCGGTCGGGCGCTTCGGGTCCTTGAGGCCCGCGCGCGAACGGCGGATCGCCTTCGAGATCGTCTCGATCGCGGCGTGCTGCCCGATCACGCGCTTGTGGAGCTCGTCCTCCATGCGCATCAGCTTCTGCGTCTCGGCCTCTGTCAGCTTGAAGACCGGGATGCCGGTCCACATCGAGACGATGTCGGCGATCTCCTCCTCGCCGATGGACGGGCGCTCGCCCGACTCGCCCGACTGCCACTGCTCCTCGAGCTCGCGCTTCTTGTTCGTGAGCTGGCGCTCCTGGTCGCGGAGGTTCGCGGCCTTCTCGAACTCCTGCGCCTCGATCGCCGCCTCCTTCTGGCGGCGCGTCTCGGCGATCTCGTCCTCGAGCTCGCGGTAGACGGGCGGTGAGCTCATCGACTTGATGCGCATGCGCGACGCGGCCTCGTCGATCAGGTCGATCGCCTTGTCCGGGAGGAAGCGGTCGGAGATGTAGCGGTCGGCCAACTCGGCGGCGGCCTCGAGGGCCTCGTCCGAGATCTGCACCTTGTGGTGCTGCTCGTAGCGCTCGCGCAGGCCCTTGAGGATCTGAACCGTCTCCTCGGTCGAGGGCTGGTCGACCCGGATCTGCTGGAAGCGTCGCTCGAGCGCCGAGTCGCGCTCCAGGTACTTGCGGTACTCGTCGAGCGTCGTGGCGCCGACGGTCTGCAGCTCGCCGCGGGCCAGCGCCGGCTTCAGGATCGACGCCGCGTCGATCGCGCCCTCAGCGGCGCCGGCACCGACGAGGTTGTGCAGCTCGTCGATGAAAAGAATGATGTCGCCGCGCTGGGTGATCTCCTTCATCACCTTCTTCAGACGCTCCTCGAACTCGCCGCGGTACTTCGAACCCGCGACCAGCGCCGCCAGGTCGAGCGTGTAGATCTGCTTGTTCTTGAGCAGCTCGGGGACCTCGCCCTTCGTGATGCGCGACGCGAGCCCCTCGACGACCGCGGTCTTGCCGACTCCCGGCTCGCCCACGAGAACCGGGTTGTTCTTCGTGCGGCGGGAGAGGATCTGCATGATCCGCTCGATCTCGTTCTCGCGCCCCACCACCGGGTCGAGCTTGCCGTCGGAGGCGAGCTTCGTGAGGTTGCGGCCGAACTGGTCGAGCAGCTTCGACGACTTCTTGCCCTCGCCGGAGCCGGCGCCGGCACCCGCGCCCTGGCCCTGGCGGCGGCCGCCCGGCCCGGAGAGCATGCGGATGACCTCGTTGCGGATCTTCTCCGAGTCGGCGTCAAAGTCGAGCAGGATGCGGGCGGCGACGCCCTCGTTCTCGCGCACCAGGCCGAGCAGGATGTGCTCGGTGCCGATGTAGTTGTGGCCGAGCGACAGCGCCTCGCGGAGCGCGAGCTCGAGCACCTTCTTCGCACGCGGCGTGAACGGGATCTGCCCCGAGGTGACCTCCTCGCCGGAGCCGACGATGCGCACGACCTGAGCGCGCACGCGCTCGACGGTGATGTCGAGCGACTCGAGGACCCGAGCGGCGAGACCCTCCTCCTCGCGGAGGAGACCGAGCAGGATGTGCTCGGTGCCGATGTAGTTGTGCTTCAGGATGCGAGCCTCCTCCTGGGCGAGGACGACCACCTGGCGGGCCCTCTCGGTGAAGCGCTCGAACATCTGCGGATCCTTCTTATCGGGGACTGCCGACCCTACTCGGGAGTCGGAAGGTCTAGTGCCTCAATCGGCAGATTCGCCGTCGGAGACAACCCCCCTTCGCCCGTCGCCGAGCCGGGAGGCCAGTCTAGCAACGGCCTTACCCCCGGAATCGGGCCTCCAATCGGTCTAACGCCGGGAAAATCCGGCCTTAACGAGCCGGCAAGACGCGTGCGGCGCATTCGCCCAAACTCGGCGACGAAAGCACCACCTCATCGCCGTCTTCGAGCCACCGCTCGCCGCGGAAACGCTCGAGCAGGCAACCCTCGCTTCCCGCTTCGGCGCCGGAGATCGTCCCGGTGCCGAACAGGTCGCCGGCCGTCACCGGTGCTCCGCCGGAGGTGACATGCGCGAGCAGCTGTGTCGGCGTCCAGTAGAGCCCGCGTGCGTTCGTTCGCGTGAGCACCTCGCCGTTGACGGCAACCTGGAGCTCCACGTCCAGCGCGTCGCCCCTTGCCCGGGCGAGATACGGCAGCGGCTGCGGCTCCTGCGGTCGCGGCCGGGCGGTCGACAGGTCTTCGAGCGGGACGATCCAGGGCGAGACCGAGGTCGCGAATGCCTTGCCGAGGAACGGGCCGAGCGGCCGGTACTCCCAGGCCTGGATGTCACGTGCGCTCCAGTCGTTCAACAAGACGACGCCGAAGATGCGCGCCTCCCGGTCCGTCACCAGCCCGAGCTCGCACTCGTAGTCGAGCGCCTCCGTCGGGGCGAAGCGGCCCTCGCCGAGCTGGCCGCTGGGCCGCACGACCGGCGTGCCGGAGACGACGACCCCGGACGCGCGGCCGTGGTAGCCAACCGGCAGGTGGCGCCAGTTCGGCTCGAGCGGCGAGTCCGGGCGGAACATCCGCCCGACGTTCGTCGCGTGCTCGAGCGACGCGTAGAAGTCCACGTAGTCCCGCGGCGCGACCGCCAGTAGGACCTCGCACTCCTCGAGCGGCACGCGGTCGCGTGACTCGTACACACGCTCGCGCTCCTCACGCCAGCGCTCGGGCCCCTGCGCGATCAGATGGCGGAGCGACCGGACCTCGTCGCCCAGCAGCAGGACCTCGTCGTCGATCCGCGCCGCGGCGGCGGGGGCGCCGTCCCCGCGCCGGACCGTTCCCCAGCCGAAGAAGCTCAGACCTCTGCCGTCTCCAGCGGTGTGTGCCAGCTCAGCGCGTACGACGGGTCGTCGAGCCCCTTGGCGAGCGGCGTCAGCTTGAGCGGCTTGAAGGTGTCGCACATCACCGCGAGCTCGTCCGTGCGGCGCTTGCCGAGCGTCTTCTCGACCACCCCGGGCTGGGGGCCGTGCGGCAGGCCGCTCGGGTGCAGCGTGATCGCGCCCACGCCGACGCCCTTGCGCGAGCCGAAGTGGCCGTCCACGTAATAGATGACCTCCTCCGACTGGAGGTTCGAGTGCACGTACGGCACCGGCACCGCCTCCGGGTCCCAGTCGAGCTCGCGCGGGCAGAACGAGCAGATCACGAAGTTCGGTCCCTGGAAGGTCTGGTGAACCGGGGGCGGCTGGTGCAGCCGGCCCGACTTCGGCTCGAAGTCGTGGATGTTGAACGTGTACGGATAGACGTACCCGTCCCAACCCACCACGTCGAACGGGTGGTAGTCGAGCGTGAACCGCTGGTAGCCGCCGCGCGCGCGGACGACGAGGTCGAACTCGCCGCGCTCCGAATGCGTCTCGAGCTCGGCGGGCGGATGGAAGTCGCGCTGCGAGAACGGCGCGTTCTCGAGCAGCTGGCCGTAGCGGTTGCGGTAGCGGTTGGGCGTCTCGATCTCGCCCGGCGTCATGAAGGTGAGCCACGTGTGTGGCCCGTCGCCCAGCACGACCCGGTAGGTCGTCCCGCGCGGGATCACGACGTAGTCGTGGGGGCGGAACGGCAGCCGGCCGAAGACGGTCTCGACCTCGCCGGATCCCTCGTGGACGAAGAGGACCTCGTCCCCCTCCCCGTTCCGGTAGAAGCAGTCGGCCTCCGCGACGGGCTTGGCGATGCCCATCTCGACGTCGGAGTTGAACATGAGCACCCTGCGGCCGAAGACGGTGTCGCCCTCGGGCTCGAGCGGCACGGTGTCGGTCAGGCGGTGGACGTGCGCGTCCGGCACCCACTCCTCGAGCTCGATCGGCTCGAAATCGCCCACCTCGGCGACGCGGCACGGAGAGTGCAGGTGGTAGAGGATCGACTCGTTGCCGGAGAAGCCCTCGTAGCCCATCACCTCCTCCGTCAACAGGGTGCCGTTCTCGCGGAACTGGGTATGGCGCTTGGCCGGCACGCGGCCCATGGACACGTAACGCATCAGAGGTTCCCCCTCGCGGCCTGCTCGCGCTCGATCGCCTCGAAGAGGGCCTTGAAGTTGCCCTCTCCGAATCCGCGCGCCCCGTGCCGCTCGATGATCTCGAAAAAGATGGTCGGCCGGTCGCCGATGGGCTTGGTGAAGATCTGGAGCAGGTAGCCCTCGTCGTCGCGGTCGACGAGGATCCCGAGCCGGCGCAGGTCGTCGAGCGACTCGTCGATCTCGCCGATGCGGGCGGGCACGTCCTCGTAGTAGCTGTCGGGAGTCTTCAGGAAGGGAACTCCGCGCGCCGACAGCTCGGCGACGGCGGCGACGATGTCTCGGGTCGCCAGCGCGATGTGCTGCACGCCGGCTCCCTCGTAGAACTCGAGGTACTCGTCGATCTGCGACTTCCGCTTGCCCTCGGCCGGCTCGTTGATCGGGAACTTGATCCGGCCCTTGCCGTCGGCGACGACCTTCGACATGAGCGCGGAGTACTCGGTCGAGATCTCCTCGTCGGAGAAGTGGATCATCTCCGTCATCCCGAAGACGTCCTCGTAGAACTTCACCCACAGCTCCATCTCGCCCAGGTGCACGTTCCCGACGACGTGGTCAACCCCCGTGAACACGCCGTCGCCGCGAACATGGTCGACCCCGCGGTAGCCCGGTAGGAACGCTCCGCCGTACCCGGACCGGTCCACGAAGCGGTGGATCGTGTCGCCGTAGGTGGCGATGTCCGCCACGCGGACCTCGCCGTAGTCGTCCTCGAGCGTCCGCGGCTCGGCGACGGCGTCGGCGCCGCGCGTGGTCGCCTCGCGATAGGCCACGTCTACGTCCGGGACGGCGATCGCGACTACCTTCACACCGTCGCCGTGGCGGCGGTGGTGGTCGGCGATCGGGTGCGAGGAGTGGAGCGCCCCGGTCACGACCAGCCGAACGCGGCCCTGCTCCAGCACGTGCGAGACCCGGTCGCGCGCACCGGTCTCGAGCCCGGAGTACGCGACCGCGTTGAAGCCGAAGGCGTTGCGAAGGAAATACGCGGCCTGAGCGGCGTTCCCCACCCACAGCTCTAGGTGGTCGACCCCGAGCAGCGGCATCGGGTCATGCGCTGTCTCCGGCGCCTTGGATTCAGCCAGAAACGTGCTCATGCCGCATCTCCTCGATCGACTCGTCGGTACAGGTCTTGAAGAATTCGCCCACCACGTCCACGACCTCGGCGACCGACTCGGCCATGAAGAGGACGGGCTGGTAGTGGGTGATGTCGTAGTCGGCCGTTCCCATCTCGATGAGGTCGAGCGGGCGGTGCTGCATGCCCCGGAACTCGTCGATCTCGCCGTACGACGACAGGATCCCCGCGCCGTATGCGCGCAGCTCGCCGTCCTCGTATGCGACGCCGAACTCGAGCGAGAACCAGAAGACCCGGCTGAGGAACACGAGGCTCTCCTCGCGCTCGAGCCGGTTCGTGGCGATCCCGGCGAGGCGGTGAAGCTCGGAGAACGTCGGCGTCGCGAGCAGGTGCCCATGTCCGATGACCTCGTGGATGATGTCGGGCTCGGGGGTGTAGAGCGGCACGGCCGGGTGGCGGACGTACTGCGTCGAATGGAACCCGCGGCTCTCGAGCGATCCGTAGAACTCGCGCAGTGGAACGAGCCCCGCCGCGGGCAGGTAGCGGAAGCCCGTGAGCGGCTCGAGCCGCTCCGACACCTCGTCGAGTGACGGCACGTGATCGACCGGAAGCCCGAGCGCCGCCACGCCCTCGTTGAACTCCCGGATCGCGAGCCGCTCGTGCTTCGGGCGCAGCTCTCGGCAGACGGTCCGCCACACCTGCTGCTCGGCCTCCGTGTACTCGACCTCCGGGGCGGGCGCGCCGGGCTGCCAGGCGAGCGCCGCGGTCGCGATCTGGTTGCGGCGCTGCCGATACACCGGGTCGTTCGCGCCCGGGTGGTCGTCGGCCAGGTGCACGGTCACGTGCCCGGCGTCGCTCCGGGTGACCGGCGAGTAGAGCTGTCCCTCCTCGTACATCTGGGCTGGACATCAGCACGTGGCGGGGGTCAATGTCAACTGTGACCACCTGTTCGGGTCAATCTGCGCAGTTCTGACCGCTTTTCGTGCTATCAACCGGTCAATATGATCGACTCGCTCGACGCCCGTCTCATCGCCGAGCTGCGCGAGAACCCGCGCATCGGGCTGCTCGAGATCTCGCGCCGGCTCGAGGTGGCGCGCGGCACGGTGCAGGCTCGGCTCGCGAAGCTCGAGGAACGTGGCGTGATCACGGGCTACGGACCGGAGGTCGAGCCGGCCGCGATGGGCTACCCGATCCTCGCGCTGATGCTGCTCGACCTCGCGCAGGGCCGGCTCGAGGAAGCGGTCGAGGCGCTCGAGGCTGTGCCCGAGGTGCTCGAGGCGGATGCCGTCTCAGGTCCTCACGACATCATCGCGCGGGTAGTTGCGCGTGACACGGAGCACCTGCAGGAGATCGTGAACCGGCTGGTGGCGAGCACGGCGATCGAGCGCTCGACCAGTCACATCGTGCTGAGCCGGCAGGTCCCGCCGCGGACGGCGCCGCTCGTGCGGGCGGCCGGCGCGCTCTAGCGCATCGCCGGGAACAACACGACCTCGCGCAGCGAGCGCTTGCCCGCCAGGAGCATCACGAGCCGGTCGATGCCCACGCCGATCCCGCCCGTCGGCGGCATCCCGTGTTCCAGCGCCTGCACGAAGTCCTCGTCGTAGGGCTGTGCCTCTTCGTCACCCTCCGCGGCGTGGCGCTGCTGGTCCTCGAACCGGCGCCGCTGCTCGTCGGGATCGTTCAGCTCCGTGAATGCGTTCGCGAACTCCATTCCTCCCGCGAAGCACTCGAACCGCTCGACCAGGCCCGGCTCCGAGCGATGGTCCTTCGCGAACGGAGACAGCTCCTTCGGATAGTCGATGACGAACGTCGGGTTCACGATCTTCGGCTCGACGTGCTTCGACAGCAGCTCGTCGACGAGCTGCGGCCACACGTCGGTCGGGTCGAGCTCGATCCCCTTCTCGCGGGCGGCGGCGACGAGCGCGTCGCGGTCGCGCAGCTCGAGCACGTCGAGTCCCGTCTCGTCGCGGATCGAGTCGCGCAGCGTCACCCGCCGCCAGGGCCGGCTGAAGTCGATCTCGCCCTCGTAGCCGACGTCGCCCGCCACGGTCTCGATCAGCTCTTCGAGCTCGTCCGCGATCCGGTGGTAGTCGGCGTAGGCCTCGTACCACTCGAGCATCGTGAACTCGGGGTTGTGCTTGTACGAGATCCCCTCGTTTCGGAAGTCCTTTCCGAGCTCGTACACACGCTCGAGGCCCCCCACGATCAGTCGCTTCAGGTACAGCTCGGTCGCGATCCGCAGGTAGAGGTCCTTGCCGAGCGCGTTGTGGTGCGTCGTGAACGGGCGCGCGAGCGCCCCGCCGTAGAGCGGCTGGAGCACCGGCGTCTCCACCTCGAGGAACCCGCGCGCGTCGAGCCAGTGGCGGATCGATCGGATGACGCGCGAGCGCAGGATGAAGAGCTCGCGCACCTCGTCGTTCGCGATCAGGTCCAGCTCGCGGTGGCGATAGCGCGTCTCGACGTCCTCGAGCCCGTGGAACTTCTCTGGCGGCGAGCGGAGCGACTTCGCGAGCAGCTCCCAGGAGTCGACGCGCAGGCTGAGCTCGCCGCGGCGTGTCTTGAACGCCGTGCCGTCGACCCCGATCAGGTCGCCGAGGTCGAGCGACAGGAGCCGCTCGTGCGACTCCTCGCCGAGAACGTCCGCCCGCGCGTGGAGCTGCATGCGGCCCGAGCGGTCGTCGAGGTCGATGAACGCCGCCTTGCCGTGCCCCCGGCGCGCGTGGATGCGGCCGGCCACGCGGTAGGAGAAGTCGGTCTCCTCGCCCACCCCCAGGTCGTCGTGCGCGCCGTGGACGCGGTCGATCGGGACGACGCGTGGAAACTCGTGCGGGAACGGCTCGATGCCCTCCCTGCGGAGGCGCTCGAGCTTGTCGCGCCGGTCGTCCGCGGCCATGCCGCTGGACGCTAACCCTTTTCGATCTTGGTGATCTTGAGCTTGCGCGCGGGTCCGCGCGGTACCGGCACGGACACGATCTCGCCGCGCTTCTTGCCGAGCATCGCCTTGCCGACCGGCGACTCGTTCGAGAGCTTGTTCTCGGCGATGTTCGCCTCCGCCGAGCCCACGATGTGGTACTTGACGGACTTGCCGCTCTTCTGGTCCTTGACGTGCACGATCGTTCCCACCGTGACCGTCTCGCCGGTGACCTCCTTCGAGTCGATCACCTTCGCCGAGCGCAGCTTCTCCTCGAGGTCCGAGATCTGCTTCTCGAGCATCGCCTGCTCGTTCTTCGCGTCGTCGTACTCCGCGTTCTCGGAGATGTCGCCGAACTCGCGCGCCTCCTTGATGCGCGTGGCGACCTCGCGCCGGCGGTCGTTCTGGAGGTACGAGATCTTGGCCTTGAGCTCGTCGAGGCCCTTCTTTGTGAGGACGATTTCCTTCGGCATAGAAAACCTCCGGGGCTAGACAACTGGCCCGGAGGAAGCGGGCAGTCTAGCGAGGCCGTTCACCGCGCGGCGGGCGTCGGCCGTCGTCGGCGCGGTCACCAGCTCGTTGCGCCCGCGCTTTGTAAGGCCCATCGTGTCCGCGTACCAGGGGTAGAACTTGCGCAGGTAGCGCCCCGCGCGCTCCACGCCGAGGTGCTCCTCCGCCCGATCGATCACCCAGAGCAGCTCCTCGCACACCTCCTGGCGGCTCGGCTCGCCCTCGCGGAGCCCGAGCAGGCGCTCGAACCGCCACGGGTTGCCGAATGAACCTCGCGCGAGCATCACGGCCGCGGCTCCGGACTCCTCGAACGCGCGTAGCGCGGCGTCCTCGTCGCTCAGGCCGCCGGAGACGATCACCGGCACGTCGAGCGCCTCGACCAGCTCGCGCGCGAGCGCGTAATCCGGCTTCCCCTTGTGCTGCTGCGAGGCATGGCGGGGATGGAAGGCGATCCCGGCGACGCCCGCCTCCTCGACCAGCCGCCGCGCGAGGGTCACGCCGTTGCGATCGCCGGGCCGCTGACCGGGGCGAAGCTTCACCGTGACCGGCAACCCGCTGCCCTCGCGCGCGGCTCGTGCGATCGCCACCGCCTTGTCGTGGTCGTCGAGCAGCGCCGCGCCCGCGCCCGTCTTGCAGACCTTGCGCACAGGGCAGCCCATGTTGATGTCGATCAGGTCGGCGCCCGCGGCGGCCGTCTTCTCGGCGGCCACCCGCATCACGTCGGCATCGTGGCCGAAGAGCTGCACCGACACCGGATGCTCCTCGGGATGGATGCGCAGGAACTCGCGCTCGGTCCGCTGGTCGCCGTACTTCAGCCCGAAGCTCGACACCATCTCGGAGACGACGAGGCCCGCCCCGTGCCGCTTGGCCTGAAGGCGCACGAACCAGTTGCCGATGCCGGCGAGCGGCGCGAGCACGACGCGGTTCGCGATCTCACGCCCGCCGAGGGTCCAGGGTGTCGTCAGTGAAGCCATGCGCAACGAACGGGGTCCGTCCCTAGCGGTTGCGTTCCCAGATCAGCCGCAGGCCGGTCAGCGTGAGCAGGTCGTCCACCTCGTCGATCAGGTCGCAGTGCGGCGCGATGATCGTCGCGTGGCCGCCGGTGGCGACCGCCGTCGCCTCCTCACCAAGCTCCTCGCGGATGCGCCCGAGGATCCCGTCCACCTGCCCGGCGAAGCCGTACACGAGGCCCGACTGCAGGGCCGCGTAGGTAGAGCGGCCGATCGTCGACTTCGGCGCCTCGAGGTCCACTTTGAAGAGCCGCGCGGCCCGTTCGGACAGCGCGTCGAGCGAGACCTCAACGCCGGGGGCCAGCACGCCGCCCAGGTACTCGCCCTCGGCGGAGACCACGTCGTAGTTGACGGCCGTGCCGAAATCGACCGAGATGCAGGTGGTGCCGACGCGCTCGTAGGCGGCGAGCGCGTTCACGAGCCGGTCCGCCCCCACCTCGTGCGGGTTCTCCATCCGGATCGGCATCCCGGTCTTGAGCCCGGGGCCCACCATCAGGAGCTGGCCCCGCAGGTACTTCTCGGACAACATCTCGTACTCGTGGCTCAGGACCGGGACGACGGACGAGACGATCGCACCGTCGATGTCGCTCAGCCGCAGCCCGCGCAGCCCGAGCAGCCCGGCCAGCTCGGTCGCGATGCGGTCCACGGTGACGTCGCGGTCCGTGTGCAGCCGCCAGTGCTCGGCGAGGGAGTCCCCGTCGTACATCCCGATGTGCGTCTGCGTATTGCCGGCATCGATCGCGAGCAGCATGCGGGGATTGTTAGACGAAGCGCGGCGAAAGGCGGTCGATCAGCCGCGCGAGGACGGAGACCAGCCGCATCGGAACCGTGACGAACGCCGCCACCACCGGGCCAAACCGGCGCCGGACGAGCCGCGGACCGATATGCGCGGCGAGGTTCGCGACGCCAGGCAACGGCCGCATGAACAGCGTGACCTGCCGCACCAGGCCGTCGGCGCCGTGCTCGACGAGCTGAACCATGTGCATGTCGTAGCCGGCGAGCCGCGACTCGATCTCGAGGACCTGCAGGTCGCCGTCGCGCACCTCGCGCAGGACCCGCATGGACTCGATCAGCGCGAACACCTCGGTCATCAGCTCGACCACCCGCTGCCGGCCCTCGAACGGGATCCGAACGGTGATCGGCGAGCGCAGCTTCGCGTCCTCGGAGAGGACGGAGGCGAGCGCTTCAGCGTCGTGAGCCTCGACGGCCTCGCGCCAGCCGCTCACGACTCCGGTCCCCCGACGCGCGTGACGCGCTGGTCAGCCACCGCGGCCAGCCTGTCCGGGTCGACGAGCTCCGGAGCGAGCTCGCTAAGCGGCTCGAGGACGAACCGGCGCATCTCGAGATCGCGGTGCGGGATGCGCAACCGCTCAGACTCGTACTCGATGTCCCCCAACAGCAGGATGTCGATGTCGATCGGCCGCGGGCCGTGGCGTGGGCCTCCTTCACCCCGCCCGAGGTCCGCCTCCAACCGCTTGCAGAGGGCGAGGAGCTCCTCGGGGCCCAGTTCGGTCTCGATCTCGACGACCGCGTTCAGGAAGTCCGGCTGGTCGGTGACCTCGCCCTGCGGCGCGGTCTCATACAGCGAGGACATGCGGAGCGCGCCCACCGCCTCCGCGGCCGCCTTCAGGTTGCGCTTGCGGTCGCCGACATTCGAACCGAGTCCGAGGTAGCCCCTCAGCCCGTCCCGCCGATCTCGTCCACGAGCCGAAGCAGGTCGAGCGGGCTGAAGGGCTTTGTGAGGAAGAGATCCGCGCCGGCATCCTCCGCGCGCCGCTCGTTGTTCGTGCGCGAGGTCGCGGTCAGCATCACGATCGTCGCGCCCGCGGTGGGCGCGTGGTCGCGGATCTGCGCGCATGCCTCGATCCCGTCCAGGCGCGGCATGTCCACGTCGAGGAACACGATCTGCGGCTCCTCGCGGCGCGCGATGTCCACCGCCTCGGCGCCGTCCGCCGCCTGGAGCAGCTCGAATCCGGCGACGTCCTCGAGGGTCGTGGCGATGAGCTTCCGGATGAATGGGTCGTCGTCGACGATCAGCACCTTCTTCATCAGCCGATCTCCGTCCGGATCCGTTCGAACACCTCGTCCGACATGGACGCCAGCGCATCGACCACAGCGGGGTCGAACTGCGTGCCCCGCCCGTCCTCGACCATCGCGCGCGCCTCCGGGAACCCCGAGGCCGGCCGGTAGGGACGGTCCGTGGTCAGCGCGTCGAGCGTGTCGGCGACGGCGAAAACGCGCGCGGTGAACGGGATGTCCTCGGCGGCGAGCCCGTCCGGGTAGCCGTCTCCGTCCCACCGCTCGTGGTGGTGGCGCACGACGTCCGACGCCGCGCCGAGGAAGTCGACCTGACGCACGATCTCCCAGCCGGTGACCGGGTGCAGCTCGATCAGGTCGCGCTCCTGCGTGGTGAGCGGCTCGGGCTTGTGCAGGATCGAGTCGGGCACGGCGACCTTCCCGATGTCGTGCAGCAGGAAGCCGAACTCGATCTCCGGCTTGCCCGCCCACTGCTGGCCCAGGGTGGCGCCGATCTCGAGCGCGTAAGCCGCAACGCGCTCGGCGTGCTTGCCGGTGTAAGCGTCGCGCGCCTCGACGGCGTTCGTGAGCGCGCGCACCGTGGCGAAGTACGACTCCCGCAGCTCCTGGGCACGCGCGCGCTCCTCCTTGAAGGTCTCGCGCAGGTCGGCCGCGTAGCGCTGGAGCTGCTCCTCCTTGTCGGCGGCCTCGGCCTCCTGGAGGGTGAGGGCCGCGCGAAGGCGCTCCACCTGCTCACGCAGGTCGTCGAGCGAGCTGGTCTCAGCGCCGGACACGGACGGGCGGAGCTTAGTCCTCGGGGGTCTGGCTCAGCACCTGGAGCACGGCCGTCGCCGCCTCCTCGATCGGCACCGGATCGCCGTCGAACGTGGCGACGAGGCCAGGGTGCTCGTCACCGCTCGTGAACAGGAGCACGGCCCGCCGCCGGCGCCGGCCGCGAAGGTCGAGCCCGCGCAGCACCGTCTGCGGGCTGCGCACGCCGGCGTCCACGAGTGCCACCTCGTACCGGTGCTCGCGGCACAGCCTGGCCGCACCGGCGCCGCTCGTCGTCCAGTCGTGGTCGAGGCCAAGCCGCTCGAGCGCGGGCTCGAGCCGGGGTTTCACCGTCCCGCGCCCGACCACCAGGACGCGCGTGCGACCCGCGAGAACCGCGGAGCCAAGTGCATCGGTCAGCTGCTCGGCGTCGATCGGCTTCGCGCCGGTCCACTCCCCGGCAAGGGCCTCGCGCCCCGAGTACACCGAGACGAACACGACCGGCGTCCGGCTCAGCGAGGGATCCGCGCGGACCTCCTCCAGCACCTCGAAGCCGCTCATGCCCGGCATGAGGATGTCGAGCGTCACCGCGTCGAAGCGCTCGCGGCGCAGATGCTCGAGCGCCTCCGCGCCTGAGTGGGCGATCATCGTCTCCACCTCGTAGGGCTCCAGGTTCACCGCGATCAGCTCGGCGATGTCCGGCTCGTCGTCCACGACGAGCACCCTCCGGCCGCGGAGGGCCTCGCGCGGGAGGGGACCGCCCTCGGGCAGCGGCTGGCGCGGCAGGAAGACCCGGAAGACGCTTCCGCGGTCCGGCTCGCTCTCGACCTCGATATTGCCGCCGTGGAGGTCGACGAGCGACTTGACGACCGACAGCCCGAGTCCGGTCCCGGGCGCCGTCCGCCCGTCCGAGCCGCGGTAAAAGCGGTCGAAGATGTGCTCCTGCTCGTCGCGGGTCATCCCGCGGCCGGTGTCCGAGACGGTCACCACGATCGCGCGCTCGGCCGCCTCGAGCCGGACGCCCACCTCCCCCCCGGGCGGCGTGTACAGGTGCGCGTTCGTAAGGAGGTTCGTGATGATCTGGCGCAGCCGTCCGGGGTCGGCGAGCGCCGGCGGGAGGATGCGGGGCAGGTCGAGATCGAGCGTCTGGTTCTTGTCGGCGATGCGCGGCTCGAGGAGGGTCGCGACCTCGCGCACGGCCTCGACGACGTCCGTGGCCCGGGTGTGGATCTCGAACTGGCCGGCCTCGATCCGCGCGACGTCGAGCAGGTCGTTGACGAGGTCCACGAGCCGGTTCGTAGAGAGCAGGATCACGTCGAGAAACTCGCGCTGCTTCTTGTCGAGCCCCTCCGAGCGCGCGAGGAGCTCGACGAATCCCTTGATCGAGGTCAGCGGGCTACGGAGCTCGTGGGAGGCGGTGGCGACGAACTCCGACTTGAGCCGCTCCAGCCGCGCGCGCTCGGAGACGTCTCGGATCGTCCAGACGACGCCCCCGCCGTCGGCCCCGCCCTCGAGCTCGGCGGCGGTCACCGCCAGGATGCGCTCGTCCGTGTCCACGAGCACCTCCTGGCGGAGCGCCTCGTCCCGCTCCGGCAGTGGCGAGCCCGGCCCCTGGGTCGGCGCGCCCGGCGTGAGCGCGGGCACGAGCTCCCGCGCGCGCGGGTTGATCGAGGCCACCGTTCCGTCGGCGCCCGCCACGACCAGCGCGTCCCCCAGGCTCTCGATCGTCACCGCCAGGCGGCGGCGTTCCTCGAGCAGCCGCTGCTGCGCCGAGTCGAGCTCGCCCGCCATCGTGTTGAACGACTCGGCGAGATCGCGCAGCTCGCGCGGCCCCGACGGCTCGACGCGGCTCTCGAGCTCGCCGCCGGCCAGCTTGCCGGTCGCGCCCACGAGCTGGTCGAGCGGCCGGCGCATGGACGCCACCAGAAGTCCGATGAGGAGTAGGGCACCGACCAGCGCCGCCAGCCCGGTGGCCACCGCGGCTATGACCAGGTCGCGGGTGTCGTCGCTGGCCTCGTCGCGCGCCTCCTCGCGGCGCTCGCCCTGGCGCTCCGACAGGTCGCGGCTGAGCTCGCGCGCGGTCACGAGCGCGGTCCCGAGCGGGTCGCTCGTGTCGTCAGCGCGAGCGGCACGACGGGCGCGCTCCTGGGCCGCGATACGGCGGCGCACGATCGCCGCGCTCTGCGGGTCGGCACGGGCGAGCCGCGCCGCGGTGCGCGCCTCCTCCTCGAAGGCCTCGCGCGCCAGCGCGCGCGCCCGTACCGCGCGGGCGTCGCGACGCTGGAGCACCGCGGCCTCGAGCACGCCGGCCGTCAGCAGGCGCCCGGCAGACACCTGGAGCTCGTACGAATCGGCGAGCTTGTCCTCGTAGTCCTGGCGCGCCTCGAAGATGCCGGCGACGGCGAGCGCGGAGACGACACCCAGCAGCACGGTCACGCCGAAAAGCCCGGCGCGCACCGCGCGTCCGATGGACAGCCTCCGCATGGGGCCTACGATAAGGACCGTGGACCTCGTGCGGTCGTGGCTGGGACAGGCTTTGCGCGCAACCGGCGCCGCAATCATGGTGCCGACCGCGATCCTCGTCGCGTTGTCGGTGACCGCTGTCGGCGGTGCCGGCCTCGGCGACTTCGGCGCGCTCACTCAGATCGTCTCGGGCCCGCGCGTCGCGGGAACCGACGTTGCGGTCGACGACGGCGACTCCGAGATCTCCGACGCCGTGAGCGAGCTGGCGGCGCGGCCGCCGGACGAGACCGGCGCCGGCGATCCGCCCACCTTCGGCGGCCCGGGGCCGGGCGGCGACGGCGGGCCGGGCGACGACCCAGGACCCGGGGGCGATCCGCCGAGCGGCCCGCTCCCGCCGGGTGACGGAGGCCCGCCGCCGGACGATGGCCCGAAGGTACCCGGCGAGCCGAGGCCGCCCGGCGGCCCCGGTCCGACGCCGCCGCCGCCCGAGCCGCCACCACCCGAGCAGCCCGGCGTCGTGGACGGTGTGGGCCAGGCGGTCAGGGACGTGACGGCCGGCACCCCGGTGGCCCCGACCGTCGAGGACGCAGTCGACACCCTGGTCGAGGTCTGCGGCCGCCTGAACTGCCCCTAGCCCGCCGGGCCCTCCTTCGACACCTCGACCGCGACCTCGTCGACCGGCAGTGGGATCGGCGGCTCGGGCTTGGCGGCGCGCACGGTGACCGCGGCGGCGCCGTAGTGCTCGATGAGGCGATCCGCGATGTATGAGCACAGCGCCTCGAGCGTCTTGAACGAACGCTCCGATGCCATGAGCGCGACCTGCTGGCAGACGTCGCCGTAGTCGATCGTGTCCTCGAGCCGGTCGGTGACCGTCGCGTCGGAGTCGCCGACGTGGAAGGAGATGTCGAAGACCAGCCGCTGGCCCACCTCACGCTCCGCGGCGCCTACGCCGTGATGCGTGTACAGCGAGAGCCCACTGATCTCGATCGTGACGAACGGCTCGGCGAGCTCGTCGTCGTCGTCGAGGCGGTCGTCCGCTTCCTCGTTCAAGTCCGGCCCAACGTAGCAGCGGCGACCGCGAGGGCATCGGCGACCTCGGCCACGTCGTGCACCCGGAAGACGCTCGCGCCGCGCTCGAGCGCCATCACGTTGGTGGCGATCGTTCCCCCCAGCCGATGCTTCTCGTCGCGGCCGGTCAGCTTCCCGAGAAAGCTCTTGCGCGAGGTGCCGATCACGACCGGCCGGCCGAAGGCGGCGATCTCGTCGAGACGGCGCAGCAGTTCGAGGTTGTGCTCGAGCGTCTTACCGAACCCGATGCCCGGGTCGAGCCAGATCCGCTCCTCGGCGACCCCCTGGGCCACCGCGAATGCCATGCGCCCCTCGAGGAACGCCTTCACGTCGGACACGACGTCGTCGTAGCGCGGGTCCTCCTGCATCGTGCGCGGCTCGCCGAGCATGTGCATCAGGCAGCAGTCGCAGCCCGCCCCCGCCACGACACCGGCCAGCTCGGGGTCGAACCGGAATGCGGAGACGTCGTTCACGACCGTCGCACCCGCGTCGAGCGCACGTCGCGCGACCCGGGCTTTCGCCGTGTCGATCGAGATGTCGCGGTCAGCGCCGGCGAGGCCCTCGATCACCGGGATCACCCGCCGGAGCTCCTCGTCCGCTGCGACCGGTTCCGCGCCCGGCCGGGTGGACTCGCCGCCGATGTCGAGGATGTGCGCGCCATCCTCGGCGAGCTGGCGCCCGTGAGCGATCGCGGCATCGGGATCGAGGAACTCGCCGCCGTCCGAGAAGGAGTCGGGGGTGACGTTGACCACCCCCATGACCAGGAGCCGCTCGAGGTCGCGCACGGCGCGAGCGTATCGTCACCCCCATGCCTCGCTGGCTCGTCGACGGCATGAACGTGATCGGCTCTCGGCCGGATGGCTGGTGGCGCGACCGGCGCGGCGCGATGGAGCGTCTGGTGGCGGATCTCGAGGCCCTGGAGGGCGAGGTGACCGTGGTCTTCGACGGCAGGCCGTTCGACCTCGACGGCGACCGCGTCGAGGTCGTCTTCGCCTCTCGAAGCGGGCGAGATGCCGCCGACGACGACATCGCCGCTCTAGCGGCGGCCGACCACGACCCGGCCACGCTCACGGTCGTCACCTCCGACGGCGACCTCGAGCGCCGGGTGCGCGAGAACGGTGCCGTGGTCGAGGGCGCCGGGTCGTTCCGGAGGCGGCTCGAGAAGTGACCGTCGGCCAGCTGGACCTCGTCCGCGCCTTCTTCGCGGGCGCGCCCGACGATCTCGTCGCCGCGATCGAGGATCCCGAGTGGGTTGCGGCCGCGCGCGAAGGGCTCGCACCGCTGCTCGCGGCCGACTTCGAGTTCGTCACCGTCCGCCAGAGCGTCGGAATGCCGGGGACTGGGCGCGGAGTGGAGAGATTCCTCAATGCATACCGCGCCTACGCGGAGATGTGGGAGTCGTACAGCCTGAAGCCGACGCGCTTCGTCGAAGCGGGTGACCACGTCGTGGTGGAAGCGAAGATCGCCGGCATCACGCGCACCGGCGGGGTCCCGCTCGAGCAGGACGTGGCGGCGGTGTACTCGTTCGCAGACGGGAGGATCCGCCGGATCGAGGAGTTCAGCGACGTCGCCTCGGCGTACGAGGCCGCGGGCGCGGAGCGCTAGAGAGTCGGCGGCTCGGGCTCGTCCGCAACGAACGGGGTCCGTCCCCGTTGGTTGCGGTCGTCCGCGCGCATGTCCGCGGTGCCGCCGGCGAAGCCGGGGCGCGGCAGCGGCCGCGGGGCGCGCTCAGGCCGCTCGGGGGCCGGCTGCGGCGGGGGCGGCGGAAGCTGCGGGCGGACGGGCTCGTCCGGTCCGAAGACCTCCTCCTCCGACTTGCCGTCGAGCAACTGGAGGAACTGCTCGCGGTCGATCGTCTCGCGCCGGAGCAGGATCTCCGAGGTGACGTCCAGCTCCTTGCGGCGCTGGGCCAGGATGTCGCGCGCGACCTGGTGCGCCTCCTCGACGATCCGGCGGATCTCGGCGTCGATCTCCCGCGCGACGTCGTCCGAGTAGTCGGGCTCGGACGAGAACTCGCGGCCCAGGAACGGCTGGCCGTGGTCGTGGCCGAAGACGCGCGGGCCGAGCTTCTCCGACATGCCGAATCGCATCACCATCTGCTTCGCGCTCGCGGTCACCTTTTCCAGATCGTTCGATGCGCCGGTCGTGACCTCGCCGAAGACGATCTCCTCGGCGGCGCGACCGCCGAGCGTCATCGCCATGGTGTCGTTCAGCTCGGCACGCGTCGTCAGGAACTTGTCCTCGGTGGGCAGCGAGATCGTGTAGCCGAGCGCCTGCCCGCGTGAGATGACCGAGATCTTGTGCACCGGGTCGGTGTTCTCGAGGTAGTGGGCGACGATCGCGTGGCCCATCTCGTGGAAGGCGGTGATGCGCCGCTCCTTCTCGCTCATGACGCGGGTCTTCTTCTCCGGCCCCGCGATCACCCGCATGATCCCCTCTTCGAGGTGGTTGTGATCGATCTCGCGGTGCCCTGTGCGCGCGGCGAGCAGCGCGGCCTCGTTCACGAGATTCGAGAGGTCGGCGCCGGTGAAGCCGGGCGTCTGGGCGGCCAGGTTGTCGAGGTCGATCTCCTTCGCGAGCGGCTTGCCGCGCGTATGGACCTCGAGGATCTTCGCGCGGCCCTTCCGGTCGGGGCGATCCACGACGATCTGGCGGTCGAAGCGGCCGGGACGCAGGAGCGCCGGGTCGAGGATGTCCGGCCGGTTCGTGGCGGCGATGAGGATGATGTTGTCCTTCATCTCGAAGCCGTCCATCTCGACGAGCAGCTGGTTGAGCGTCTGCTCGCGCTCGTCGTGGCCGCCGCCGAGGCCCGCCCCGCGATGACGCCCGACGGCGTCGATCTCGTCCATGAAGATGATGCAGGGCGAGTTCTGCTTGGCCTGCTCGAACAGGTCGCGCACGCGCGAAGCGCCGACGCCGACGAACATCTCGACGAAGTCGGAGCCCGAGATCGAGAAGAACGGGACGCCGGCCTCGCCCGCGACCGCGCGCGCGAGAAGCGTCTTGCCGGTGCCCGGCGGGCCGTACAGAAGGACGCCCTTCGGAATCCTCGCGCCGAGCGCCTGGAATTTCTTCGGGTTCTCGAGGAACTCCTTGATCTCGTGCAGCTCCTCGACGGCCTCGTCCACGCCGGCGACGTCGCGGAAGGTGATCTTCGGCGAGTCCACCGACATCCGTTTCGCGCGCGACTTGCCGAAGGACATGACCTTCGAGCCGCCGCCCTGCATCTGGTTGATGATGAAGAGCCAGAAGAACAGGAAGATCACGAAGGGCAGGACGTAGGTGAGGACGGTCAGCCAGCCCCCGCCGCCCTTCCCCTTGACCTGGAAGTCTGAGACGAGCGGCTGCCCGGAGGAGCTTCGCGACTCGAACAGCGCGACCAGCGACTGCTCCGTGTTGTCCGGGTAGGCGGTCTCGTACTTCTCCTCCTCGCCCCGGGGCGTGACGTCGATCGTGTTGTCCTTCGTGTTGATCGTGACCGCCTCGACGCGGCCGGCCTCGACGTCGGCCTTGAACTCGGAGTACGTCGGCGGGTCCTCGCGCTCTCCCGGGCTGATCAGCTTCTGGGCGAAGAACGCCAGCACGACGACGATCAGGATCGGGAACGCCGCGCTCTTGAAGAATCTGCTCACGAGAAAAGGTCCTCCCCGGGTTGGGAAGGGAAAAATCAGACTAGCAAGGGGTTATTCGCCCGATACGTCGTTTTGGTTCAGCACGGCGACGTACGGAAGGTTGCGGAATCGCTCCCCGTGGTCGAGTCCGTAGCCGACAACGAACCGATTCGGGATCTCAAAGCCCGTGTAGCGGATCTGCAGGTCGACCTTGCGCCGCTCGGGCTTCTCGAGCAGCGCACAGACCTCGAGCGAAGCCGGGCTCCGGGCGCTGAGGGTGCGCAACAGATATTTCAGCGTGAGGCCGGAATCCACGATGTCCTCGACCACGAGGACGTCCCTCCCCTCGATGGTCGTGTCCAGGTCCTTCATGATCCGCACGACGCCCGAGCTCTCGGTGGACGAGCCGTACGACGAGACCGCCATGAAGTCCACCTCGCACGGGACGCGCAGACCGCGCATCAGGTCGGAGAGGAAGAAGACCGCGCCCTTCAGGACTCCGACGAGCAGCGGCTCGCGGCCCTCGTAGTCGCGCGAGATCTCCTCCGCCAGCTCCCGCACGCGATGCGAGAGGTCGTCCGGCTGGACGAGGATCTGGCCGATCGCGCTCACGGACGGGCGAGTCTAGGCTTCCGGGTGTGTTCACGGCCCTCGCGCTAGCGATCATCGCCGCGGCCGGCGCCGCCGATCGCCATCCGCAGCACGACCTGACGGCATCGAGCCACGACCGGACGGTGCGCGCGACGCTCGGCAGCCACTGCACCCGCACGAACGACGCGATGATGTGCGCCGACCACATCTACCCGCTGCCGACGAAGAAGCGGCTGCCGGCGCACCGGCGTGGGCGGATCGTGCTGCGCTTCGGGCAGGACCCGGTCGAGGTCCATGCGACGCTGCGCGACGGGAGCAGCAACGTGCTGCGCAACGTGAGCGTGCGCGGCGATGGCAAGCGCCGCACGGTGCGGCTGCCGAAGTCGCTCGACGGCACCGATCGCCTCGGCGTATTCGCCGACTACGGCGCGCAGGAATCGGCCGACTTCGAGGTCGACCTCAGGCGCCACCGCCACGGCTAGCGCTGCGGGCGGAGAGCGATACCGGCTCCCCGGGCGCCCGCTCCGCCGCCGCGACGCCGGCCACCCACACGACCTCGCCGTTCGCCTCGACCACCGGCAGCGTGCGCCGCAGCGCGCGCGGCACCTTGCGGTCGGTGAAGAGGTCCTGAAGCGACTTCGTCCCGACCATCCCCGCTGGGTGCATTCGATCGCCGTCACGCCAGGCCCGCACTGTGACCGGCGGCGCCAGTTGGTCGGCCGACAGCACCGCCTCGCCGCCCTCTCCCGGCAGCGCCTCGACCTCCCAGTCGCCGAAGCGCGCGCTGCCGGGGACGGGCAGCGCCACCGGGTCGGCTGGCGCTGCTTCCGCCCCGCGCGCAAAGCGCACCCGGCCGTACTCCACCAACGCGCGTGCGCCGCCCGGGATGTCGAACTGGTGCGTGCCGCGATCGTCCGCGCGCAGGATCGCCTCGACGCGCTCGCGGTTCAGCGTCGTGCCCGCGAGCCGCTCGAGGACGGCGCGGGCGAGCGGGTCGCCGCGCAGCGCCGCGAGCGCCGGCGCCGGCCCGAGCCGCTCGAGCGCGGCGTCCACCGCCGCCTCGAGGACGGCCGCCTCCTCGCGCAGACGGCGCGCCGTCTCGGCGATGTTGCGCTCGGCCCCGGGGTTCAGCTTGCCCAGCTCGGGCATGACCGCGTGCCTTACGCGCGCGCGCGTGAAATCAGTGTCCATGTTGGTCGCATCGTCGCGCCATTCGAGCCCGCGCTCGCGGCACCACGCGTGGGTGTCGGCCCGGGTCACCTCGAGCAGCGGGCGCACCAGGCGCCCGCGGCGCGGCGCCATGCCCAGCAGCGCGCGCCGGCCGGGCGACGCCGCCAGCCGGTACACGACCGTCTCCGCCAGGTCGGACACCGTGTGGCCGGTCGCGTAGTCGCCGGCGGCCACCCGCTCCGCCGCCGTGTACCGAAGGTCGCGCGCCCACGCCTGGACGTTCCCCGCCGGCGGCGCGCCCGCGCGCTCCACCGTCAGCGCGACGCCGAGGCGCTCGCAGAGGTCGCGGCAGAAGCGCTCGTCGTCGTCGGCATCGGCGCGGAGCCCGTGATTCACGTGCAGGGCGGCGACCCCAGCCTCCAGCTCGACGGCGACGTCCAGCAGGCAGACGGAGTCGCCGCCGCCCGACAGAAGCACGAGGAGCGGCTCGCCGGGGACTACGAGCCCGCTCGCGCGCGCCGCCTCAAGCGGATTCATTCGGCCGGGCGGTACGCGCGGCAGAGCCCGCGCGGCTCGTTGAAGCCCTTCAGCTTCACCTCGCCGAGGTTCTCGAACTCGAGGTGCTCCTGCGCGCCGATCTCCCTCATCACCGAATCCGTCACGAGCACCTCGCCACCGCGCGAGCGCGCGACGACGCGCGAGGCGAGGTTGATCTCGCGTCCGAAGTAGTCGCCGTCGCGGTAGAGCGTCGAGCCCCAGTGAATCCCGATGCGAGCCTGCGGGCGGTCGGTCCACAGGGTCTGGAGGCCGACCGCCCAGTCCACGAGGGCGCCCACGTCGTAACCGACGACCATCACCTCGTCGCCGATGGTCTTAACGACCCGCGCGTCGTCCGGGATCGTGTCCTGCACGGCCTCGATGAACCGCTCGACGTACGACAGCGCCTCCTCCTCGCCCTCCTCCTCGGTGTAGCGCGTGTAGCCGGCGAGGTCGGCGAACGCCACCGCCACCTTGATCCGGCCGAGCTCGGCGTCGTCGGCGAGGTCCATCTCCATGTGGCCGATGACGTCCTGCTCGACGAAGTGCTGGAGATAACGCTGGTGGACGTAGTCCATGATCGGCGAGGCCAGCGGCAGGAGGTCACGCGCCAGGTGCTCCATCTCCTCGGCCATCTGGAGGCCGGGCACGCCGTCGCGCATGAGCGGCTCGTGCACGTACAAGTGGAACAGCCGCGTCTCGGCGTCCGCGATCTGCGACAGCGTCTGCCCGTACACGCGCGAGAGCTGGAGGAACGCTACGAGCGGGAAGCCGGCGTCCAGCACGGAGGCCACGTACCGCAGCGCCTGCACGTCCTCGGGTGTGAGCCGGTCGAGCGCCTGCGCGGGCAGTCCGAGGCTCGTCCAGATGCGGGTGATCAGCGCCGGCTCGAGCCCGGTTTCCTTCACGACCTGATCGAGGCTCCAGGTCTCGCGCTCGTCCGGGAAGAGGTCCTCGATGAATCCGTAGGCGAGCCGGCCCTCCTTGCCCGCGCGGCGGATCGACTCGAGCGAGTGGCCGCGCTCGCGGAGGCGCGCGACGATCCGCGCGTGCGCGACGGCGGCCGGAGTCCACTTCGGGTCCTTGCCGTCCGCGTCGGGAATCACCCCGGTCTGCGCCCACCGCTTCAGGGTGGCGGGCGTGACGCCTGCGCGGCCGGCCGCCTCCTTGAGCGTCAGGGAATCCACCGCCCGCTCAAACTAGCGGCGGGACCACCGTGGCGGTCCCGCCGCGAGGGGGCGAAGCGGCCCCCTTCGTAGGCTGGTAACGCCTTTCGGCGCCTCGCGGGTGGCTCTCTCCTCCCCCACAATCCAGCCTGCTGCCTGACGCCTGGGAGTGTCCCGCCGACGGTGCGCCGTGTCAAGTCGCGCGTGGGCGCTCAGGGACAGAGCTCGTAGCGGCGCAGACGCACGACGCGCTTGCCGCTATGCGTCTTGCCGGCGATGCGCACCTTCGCCACGCCCCTGCGGTTCAGCTTCACACGCGCACGCAATCTGCCGCCGCGGCGTTTCACCTTCACACGCCGGCCGTTCACCTTGACTCGTGCTGAACGGAAACGCTTCGCCAACACGATCCGGAACCGGCGCTTGGGAGCGCAGCGCTCGGGCAGTGCTCCGGCGTCCGGCCACGTCCCGTTGGTCAACCGCACGCCGTAGAGGCCGCTGTTGCCGTCCGAGTACCAGATCGTCTTGCGCTCGATGTCGAACGCCGGCTTTGCGAGCGTGTTGTTGAAGCGGCCCTCGCCGAACGCGAACGCACCCGGTGGAGCGACGAAGTAGGCGACCTCGCGCGGGTTGTGGGGATCGCGGATGTCGAAGACGCGCAGGCCGCTCACGATCATCGTGCACGCGACGATCGGCGGATCGTCCACCTGGGGCACCCCGCAGTAGTGAGCCGCGTAGCCCTGGAGGTTGCTGCCGGCGCCCGGGTCGGCGTAGATCTCCTCGCGGTTCTCCGGCTGGTGCACCTCGAGCCGGATGTCGGAGATCACCTTCGGCGCCGTCTCGTCGGAGATGTCGATGATCCGCGCCGCGCCGACCCGGGGTCCGGGCGCCCGCGGGTCGTAGCTGCCGTCCTCGGCGGCCGAGAACTCGTCCACCTCGACCAGATGCGGCTCCCCGTCGAAGGTGACCGGCAGGTTGTTCTGGGGGACGGTCCGAGTAGGCCAGTCCAGCCGGCTGATCTCGGGTATCTGCGGGCTCGGCGCGCGCGCCTGCACCGCGCTCAGGTCGGCGATTATCAGGCCCACCTCCCGCGCCGCGAAGTACGCCCGGCTCCCGTCGGCCGACACGCCCATGCCATGCGAGGGGTACTGGGCCACGGTGATCGGCGTCGGCAGGCGCGGATCCGTCAGGTCGACCGCGGTGACGGTGTTCGAGAAGAGCGATGTCGCGTAGTAGGTCATGCCGTCGGGGGCAAAGCCGCTCTCGTGCCCGAGCAGGCCGACGGGTGTGCTCGCCAGGAGCCGCGGGTTGCGGCAGTCGGCGTTCACGTCGTAGACATCGATGAAGCCGGGGTAGGAGAGCGGGTTGCCCATCACTGCCACGAGCAGGCCGCGTTTCTCGTTCAGGGCGAGCGATTCGTGCGGAGTCTCCATTGCGGGTGTCACGAGCGTCCCGACCCGGACCGGCTTGGCCGGGTCCGTGATGTCGGTGACGGCCACGCCGGTCGCCTCGTCCTGGAGCTGCTCGATGGCTTGCGTCGGGAAGAGCAGCGTGGTGTCGTAGTACACGCACGTCCTGCCGGCTCGGTCCGTGAAGCGCTCGACCTTGAAGCCGCCTGTCGATCCCTCGTGGCCGACGAGCTCGGTGTTGCACGTGTAGCCGTCGGCCGGCGCGTCCGCGGTCACGCGACCCTGCATGCCCGGCGCCGGGCGAGAGCCCGGGCCGCACTCCGCGCGAGGGGTCGGGGCCGGCGTCTGGGCGGCGGCGGGCGCCGCGAAGAGCAAAGACGCGAGCAGCGAGGCGATCCGAAACCGCATGGGGCGATTGTTGCGCAGCGCACGATCGACGGCGTGGGTAGAGTCGCGCCGCAATGAACTACTTCGTCACCGGGGCAACAGGTTTCATCGGCCGGCACCTCGTCGAGGAACTGCTCAAGCGGGAGGGGACCATCTACGCGCTGGTGCGCGAAGGATCGCGCGGGAAGATCGAGTCGCTCGCGCAGCGGCTCGACGCCGGCGACCGGATCGTGCCCGTCGCCGGCGACCTGTCGAAGCCGGGGCTCGGCGTCGAGGGCTTCGACGAGAAGATCGACCATCTCTTCCACCTGGCCGCGATCTACGACATGGCCGCCGACGACGAGGCGATGCGCAGCGCGAACGTTGACGGGACCCGGCACGTGGTCGAGTTCGCGAACGCGCACGAGGTCGGCCGCTTCCACCACGTCTCCTCCATCGCGGTCGCGGGCGCCTACAAGGGCACGTGGCAGGAGGAGATGTTCGATGAGGACCAGAAGCTGCCGCACGCCTACCACCAGACGAAGTTCGAGTCGGAGAAGGTCGCGCGCGCGGAGGCGAAGGCGAAGCTGCTCGTCTTCCGCCCGGGGATCGTGCTCGGGCACTCGGAGACCGGCGCGATGGACAAGATCGACGGGCCCTACTACTTCTTCAAGTTGCTCCAGCGCGCGCGGCGGCTGCTGCCGGAGTGGTTCCCGCTCGCCGGGCCCGAGGGCGGCCAGACGAACATGGTCCCGGTGGACTTCGTCGCCAAGGCGATGGACCACATCGCGCACATTCCCGATGACGATCTGCCCGGGGACACGTTCCACCTGACGAACCCCGAGCCCATGACGGTCGGGCGCGCGCTCAACACCTTCGCGAAGGCAGGCCATGCGCCGCAGTTCGCGATGCGCGTGGACAGCCACCTGACGAATGCGATCCCGAAGCCGGTGCGCGCGGGCTTCAAGCAGCTGCCGCCGGTCAAGCGGATCCGGCAGCAGGCGCTGCGCGATTTGGGGATCCCCGAGAGCGCGATCGAGAACCGCGACTTCTTCTGCACGTTCGACTCGCGCGACACCCAGCGCGCGCTCGAGGGCACCGGCATCGCGGTGCCGCCGCTCGAGTCCTACGCCGGTCGGCTGTGGGACTACTGGGAGCGCGAACTCGACCCGGCGCTCTTCCGCGAACGGTCGCTGGCCAGCTCGATCGAGGGCAAGAAGATCATGATCACCGGCGCGTCCTCGGGCATCGGCCTTGAGACGGCGCTGAAGATCGGCGACGCCGGCGGCTGCGTGCTGCTCGTCTCGCGCACGCGCGAGAAGCTCGAGGAGGTTGCCGAGCAGGTTCGCGCGCGCGGCGGCGAGGCGCACGTGCACCCTGCCGACCTCGCGGAGATCGACGACATCCAGCGGATGGCCGACGAGGTCATCGAGCAGCACGGCGGCATCGACGTCCTCGTGAACAACGCGGGCCGCTCGATCCGGCGCTCGCTCGCGCGGTCATACGACCGCTTCCACGACTACGAGCGCACGATGCAGCTCAACTACTTCGGCGCGCTCAAGCTGATCTTCGCGTTCATACCGGGCATGCGCGAGCGCAAGTTCGGCCACATCATCAACATCTCGTCGATCGGCGTGCAGACGAACACGCCGCGCTTCTCGGCCTACGTCGCCTCGAAGGCCGCGCTCGATGCGTTCAGCCGCTGCGTCGCACCGGAGTGCGTGGGCGACAACGTCCGCTTCACGACGATCTACATGCCGCTCGTGCGCACGCCGATGATCGCGCCGACCGACATCTACAAGGCGTTCCCGACGCTCTCGCCCGAGGAGGCCGCGGAGATGATCACGGACGCGATGATCGACAAGCCGAAGAAGGTCGCCTCGCGGCTCGGCACCTTCGGCGAGGTCTTCTACTCGCTGTCGCCGAAGTCGGCCGACATCGTGCTCAACACGGCCTACAACCTGTTCCCGGACTCGAAGGCGTCGCGCGGCAAGAAGGAGCTGCCGGCCGGTGAGGCGCAGGACGGCGAGAAGCCGGAGAAGGAGGCCGACATGTCCACCGAGGCCGTCGCGATGGCGTACCTGATGCGCGGCGTGCACTTCTAGCGCGCCACCGCAGTCGCCATCGTCAACTTTGTGTGTCACGGCCCGGAAACCGGCGCCGCGTTCACATCGTTCGCGCCCGATTGGACCCTCGCCGGGCGGACGAAGGCCCCCCGACGAATCGACGGCCGTCTAGCTCGCCGGGCGTCGGCCCGCAAGCTGGGCACAGACCAAGAGGGACAGCCCTGTGATCAAGAACCCCGCGCCGACGCCGAGCCAGAGGTAGGGATGGTCAAGCTGGAGCGGGTCGAACCAGTCCCCGATAAGGAAAGCCTGGGCGTCCTGACCGTTCTCCCGGTTGTAGTACGCCCCCTCAAGCGGCGGAAGCTCCGACCACTCGGCTTCATGCTCCAGCGCCACGTAGACGCCGCAGGCGAACGCACCGATGAAGTAGCCGAGAGCGAGCCGACGCAGGCCCTGTGCCGTCATGCCGCGATTTTCCCACCATGGCGCGAGACCGCTTCTACAGACAATGCCTATGCGTGACGGCGATCACACAGCCGAGCGCGCCGACCCGCGGCCGTTTACATTGGAGCGCATGCCCGAGGCCACCCCTGAACACGTCGACGTCCTGATCGTCGGCGCGGGCCTCTCGGGCATCGGCGCCGGCTGTCACATCACTAAGGATTGCCCCGGCAAGTCGTTCGCCATCCTCGAGGCGCGCGAGGCGATGGGCGGCACGTGGGACCTGTTCCGGTACCCGGGCATCCGCTCCGACTCGGACATGTTCACGCTCGGATACTCGTTCCGCCCGTGGGCGGAGGCGAAGGCGATCGCCGACGGTCCCGCCATCCGGACCTACATCGAGGAGACAGCCTCCGAGTACGGGATCGAGGACACGATCCGCTACGGGCACAAGGTCCGGCATGCCGAATGGTCGAGCGAGGAGTCGCGTTGGACGGTCGAGGCCGAGCGCACGGACACCGGCGAGACGGTGAAGCTCACCTGCAACTTCCTCTTCCCGTGCACGGGCTATTACCACTACACCGAGCCCTACGCGCCCGAGTTCGAGGGCGCCGAGCGCTTCGCCGGGCAGATCATCCACCCGCAGCACTGGCCCGAGGACCTCGACTACGACGGCAAGCGCGTCGTCGTGATCGGCAGCGGGGCCACGGCGGTCACGATCGTGCCGGCGATGGCGGGCCGCGCCGAGCACGTCACGATGCTCCAGCGCTCGCCCAGCTACATCGTCGCCCTGCCCTCCGAGGACCCGATCGCGAAGGTCGCGCTGCGCGTCCTGCCGAACAAGTTCGCGTACGCCTTCCTGCGCTGGAAGAACGCGCTGCTCACGCAGGCAAGCTTCCACCTCAGCCATCGCGCGCCGAAGGCGATGCGCAAGGTGTTCCTGCACGGCGTGCAGCGGCACCTCCCTCCGGGCTTTGGGCTCGACCCGCACTTCACGCCCCGCTACGGCCCCTGGACCCAGCGCGTCTGCCTGGTCCCGGACGGCGATCTCTTCGACGTGCTCAGGTCCGGCGACGCGTCGATCGTGACCGACGCGATCGAGACGTTCACCGAGGACGGGCTCAAGCTCGCGTCGGGCGCTGAGCTCGACGCGGACGTGATCGTCACCGCAACCGGCATCAACCTCCTCGTCATGGGCGGGATCTCGGTGGCCGTGGACGGCGAGGACGTCAACCTGGCCGAGACCGTCGGCTACAAGGGCATGATGTTCAGCGGGATTCCGAACCTCGCGATCTCGCTCGGGTACACGAACGCGTCATGGACGCTGAAGTGCGACCTCATCTGCGAGTACGTCTGCCGCCTCATCAACCACATGGACGAACACGGCTACGACCAGGTCACCCCGGTACGACCCGATCCGTCCATGGAGATCGTGCCGTTCATCGACCTGATGTCGGGCTACGTCACCCGGTCGATCGACAAGTTCCCGAAGCAGGGAAGCCGTCCGCCGTGGCGGATGCACCAGAACTACCCGCGGGACATCCTGATGATCCGGCGCGGCGAGCTCGAGGGCGAGGGCATCGAGTTCTCACGCGCGCCGGCGACCGCCGAGAAGCCCGAGCCGCTCGCCGCCTGAGGCGCCCGCGCCGCTAGTCCAGGAACTTCTCGCGGATGAACCCCATCCGCATCCGCTGCGGGTGGTCGCCCACCTGGACCCGCCTGACCTCCCGCTCCTTCCGGTAGGAGATCACCGACACGCGGTCGTCGCCCGAGACGGACACGAAGCAGAGCTTGCCGTCGCCCGAGTTCGTGGCCCAGTACGGCTTGCTGCCCACCTCGACGATCTCGTGCTCGAAGCTCTTTCGCCTGACGATCGCGGCGTAGTCCGACATCGTGCCTGCGGCGCAGAGCTTCGTGCCGCGCGGGTTCATCGCGAGCCCGTGGTGGGCGGAGTCGAGCAGGTACTGCTCGCGCGGGACCCCGCTGCGGTCCGGCAGCTCCTTCACCCGCAGCACCTTGTCGCGCTTCAGGTCGTACTCGGCGAAGCCGTGCATGAACGAGATCTGGAGGTAGAAGTACCGCTCGTTCGGCGAGATCGCCATCGGCCGGACCGCGCTGCTCTGGTCCGGGTAGCCCGCGTCCTCGAGCTTCTGCCCCATGTCTACGCGCTTCACGATCTCGAACGTGTCGTTGTCCACGACCTGGAACCAGCGGTCGCCCTTCGTGCTGTCGGCCTCCGGTTGGTCGGTGGGCGTGTAGACGGTGCCGATCGAGGCGTGGAAGATCGTCTCGCCGTCCGTCGAGTAGTTGTTCTCGTGCGGCTGGTCGCCCGAGTCGAAGCTGCGCGTGATGACCCCTTTGCGCGTGTTGATCTCGTGGACCTTGTTCGCGGTGGATGCGGACACGAGCAGCCGCCTGCCGTTCTTCGAGATCGCCATGTGGTCGGCACGGTTCCCCTCGACCGGCACCCGCCACACGATCTCGTCGGTCTTCAGGTCGAAGGCGACGACGTCCGCGAAGGACGGGCGCGACACGTAGAGGTGCCGCCCGTTCGGTGAGGTGAACGAGTCGTCCACGTACTGGTGATGGCCCTCGCCGACGAGCTGCTGGATCGCCAGGAAGTAGCCGAGGTCCACCGGACTTGACTGGATCTCGGCGAGCCGCTCCTCCTCGTCGGGGATGATGTTCAGGCGCTTGACGCGCTCGAAGGTCCGCGTGTCGATGAAGTCGGCGGTGCCGTCCCAGTTGTTCGACACGACGAGCACCTCGCGCGTGGGCGCGCGTTTCGCCGTCGCCACGGTGGGCACGGCCGCGACCAGCGCGGCGAGGATCGCGAGCGGCGCTAGCCGCCTCATGCGAATGCTCGCCCGCGCTTGACCAGGTTCTCGTAGAGCTTCGCTTGGATCACCTCGCGTACCTGCTCGGACAACTCGAACACGAGGCCGCGGTCCTCGGCGGCCTCGGGTCCGTACTCCTCGGTCGGGATCGGCTCACAGAACTCGATCCGCCACTTCGACGGTAGCGGGACCGCCCCCAGCGGCCCGAGCAGCGGGAATGTTGGCGTGACCGGGAAGTAGGGGGCGCCGGTTGCGCGCGCGAGCAGCCCCGACTCGCCGATCTTCGGATGGATCTCCTCGCTCCCCACGACCGCGACCGGGACGATCGGCGAGCGCGTGCGCAGGGCGATCTCGACGAAGCCGCCGCGGCCGAATCGCTGGAGCCGGTACCGATCCTTGAAGTCCTTGCCCGCGCCCTTGACCCCCTCGGGAAAGACGCCCACGAGCTCGTCGTGCTCGAGCAGCCTGATCGCGTTGTAGGGCGACGCGACGACGGCACCGACCTTGCGCAGCGTGAAGGAGATGTACGGCAGGTTGAACGCCCAATTGAGAACGAGGAACCGCGGGTACCGCGGGAGGGGGTGCTCCTTCAGCATCGCCGTCCCGATCATGATCGCGTCCCAGGGCACGATCCCGGCGTGGTTCGAGACCATCAGCGCCCGGCCGTGCGCGGGCACGTTCGCCGTACCCGTCACCTGGACGCGCCACCAGCGCTCGTACATGAACTCGAGCAGCGGAAAGATCGCGTCGGCGAACTCCTCGTCGAAGCCCCACTCGTCCTCGGAGTAGTCCCCCGCCAGGCGGCGCACGGCGCGCTCGACGCCCTGCTCCACGTCGCCCGGCAGCCCGCCCACCGCGGCGGCGAGCGCGGACACCGGGTCCGAGCCGCCCTCGACGCCCTCCCGCAGCCGGCGCATGAAGGAGAGCGCCGCACCGACTGGGAAGAGTCCCGCGTCGGGGCGCGGCGGGGTCCGCGGCGGCGCCCAGGAGGGCGGCGGCTCGCCCCCCACTCTCGTGTCCCCCGGGCGCACGCTCACGGGCTGGTCACCAGGTCGCGGAACGACGGGACGATCCGCTTGCCGCTCTGGGTCCGGAGATAGTCCTCGACGGCGGCGACCGCGTCGAACCGGGGACGGAAGCCGACCTCCTCGACGAGCCGGCGGGTGTCGACCGCGCGCCCGTGGCGCAGCAGCCGCCTGAAGTCGGGCGACAGGCTGGTAAAGGCGCCGACCCGCCGGCCGGTGGTTGCGACCGTGGGGAAGAGCGGCGGCGGGACCGGGAGCGACACCTTGCCGGCGATCCGGATCATCTTCGTCAGCCCGATCGTTCCGGGCGCGGCCACGTTGACGGCGCCTCGAAGGGGGTTCTTGATCGACGCGACCAGCGCCTCGAGCCCATCGCTCACGTGGATGAACTGCAGCCGCGGGTCGAAGCCCATGTAGGTCGGGACGACTGGAAGCCCCAGGTACCGGGTGACCTGCGAGTCGGTGTTCGGGCCGATCGCCGGCTGGTAGCGCAGCATCATGCAGGTGACCTGCGGGTGGCGGCGCGAGTAGGTCTCGAAGTAGTTCTCGATCTCGCCGACGTCGCGCTGGAAGCGCGTGCGCAGCGGGTAGAGGCGCGCCATCTCCTCGGTGAAGAACTGCGGCGCGTGCGGCTCCGAGCCATAGATGCCCGCGGACCCGCGGATCACGATCGCCCGCACGGTCGGCGAGCGCTCGCACGCCCCGAGAAGCTGCAGCGACCCGATCACGTTGATGTCGTGCATCGCCTGCGCGGACATCCCGGGGCCCGGCCGCCGCACGATCTGGTTGTGGACGACCGTGTCCACCTCGGCCTGCGGGAGCAGCTTGGTGATCACCGGGTTCCGGATGTCCGCCTCCAGGTACTCCGTGCGCTCGAGCTTCACGCGCGGGGGCCGGGTGTCGAGGCCGGCGACGTACTCGACCTCCGGGTCGCGCTCCAGCCGGCGCGCGAGCTCCGTGCCGAGGTAGCTGCCGACTCCGGTGATAAGGACGCGCCGTCCGGGCACGGTCAGCGGGACCGCGAGGAACGCGAGGCGCGCGCTCCGGACGAGCGCTTCGCCGCCGCGGAGCGGGCGGCGGCGACCTTCTTGGAGCGCGCGGTCGACTTGGTCTTCGCCCCGCGGGCGTTGCCCGTCCGGCTCGAGCTCGCGCGCTTCGCGGGCAGTCGGCGCTCGATCGCGTCCAGCCGGCGTGTGATCGCGCGCAGCTCCTTGCGCAGCGCGCCCAGGTCCTCCTGCGTCGCGGGCCGGCGCTCCTCGAGCTCCTCGATCGCGCCGCGCACCCGCTCGCGCACCTCGCGCGCCTGGTTCTCCGCTCCCTTCACCAGCTCGTCGAGCGTGTCGCGGGTCCGTCCGCGCGTGTTCTGCGCGCTGCCGACGGTGGCCTGGACGGTCCGCTCGACGGCCTCGCGGACGGCGTCCGGCAGCTCTTTGGGAGTCGTTCGGCGGTTCGCCATCGGAGGCCGGAGTGTCCCATATCGTGCCCCGGGTGCCCGACGCCCCGATCCACCTCCGGCCGGCGGCGGAGCTCGCCGAGCGGGTGCTTCTCCCGGGCGATCCGCACCGGGCGCTGCACGTCGCGCAGGCCTTGCTCGACAAGCCGCTCATGTTCAACCACCACCGCGGGCTGTGGGGCTACACGGGTGCCGCGCGCGACGGCGCGCCCCTGACCGTGCAGGCCACCGGCATGGGCGGGCCGAGCGCAGCGATCGTGACCGAGGAGCTGGTCGATCTCGGCGCCCGGACGCTCATCCGGATCGGGACCTGCGGGGCCCTCCGCGAGGAGACCGCGCTCGGCACGCTTCTTCCGGTCGCCGCCGCGCTCGCCGCCGACGGCGCGAGCCGGGCGCTGGGCGCCGACGGGCGTGTGGTCGCCGACCCCGAGATCACCGCGGCGCTCGCCGACGCCGCCGGGCAAGAGCCCGTGACCTGCGCGTCGACCGACCTCTTCTACGACCCGCGGCCCGAGCTCCCGGCCGCATGGGAGGGCGCGGGCGCGGCCGTCGTCGAGATGGAGGCCGCGGCCCTCATGCAGGTGGCGACGCGGCGCGGGGCCAGGGCGGGCTGCCTGCTCGCGGTCTCGGATCAGATCGCACGCGGGCGCGGGCGCGTGCGCGCGACTCCCGAGGAGCTCGAGCGGATGGGCCTCGCGCTCGGCGAAACCGCGTGGCGTGCGCTGGAGCGGCTAGGAGCCGGGACCGTCTGAGACCGTCAGGCGCTCCTGCGCCCGCGGCGGCAGCTCGTCACCGGGCACGACCGCGTCGCGGATCGCCGTCAGGTCGCGCGCGAGCTCGTCGAGGCGCGCGTCGAGGCGGTTCGCCAGCTCGCCCACGTCGTCGCCGCCGCCCCGCTGGCCCACGGACGCGATGCGCTCGTCGAGCCGGTCCACCGCGTCCTCGATCCCCTCGAGCCGCTGAGAGACCGACCGCAGCCTGCGGGTCAGGCGCTCGATGTCGGCAGCGGACGGGATTCCGAGCGCCCCCATCGCGACCTCCTGAGCCTGCACGGCCTTCTCCCGCGCCTCGAAGGCGCGCGCGAGCGCCGAGTTGACGACCGGGTTCGCGACCAGCTCTTCGGCGAGCTTGCCGAGCGCCTCCTCGCCCTGGCGGGAGAGCCGCTCCTTGAGGCCTTCGTCGATCGGTTCGGGCATGGGCGGGCACGCTACCCGATCCGTTCGGCCGGCCGCCAGGTCTCGACCTCGGGTCGAGGTCACCCGGGTTCCCTCTAGAGGAGTAGTGGGTACCGCGAAAGAACCAGGTTGGATCCAGCGTTACGGTTCCCCATTGCGCACGTCAAGACCAGTAGCTAGCGTTCCGCCGATCGTGGGTGCGTCTGGTAGCTTGCGCGCGGGAAGCAGGCCGCTCCAGGGGCCTGAGGGAGGACTGTGACACCGGGTATCAAGACCAGGCTCCTGTACACGCTGCTCGTCGCGGCTCTCGTCGCGACGGCCGCGGTCGCGCTCGGAGGCCTCCCGGCCAGCGCAGAGATGCGCACGATCATGGTCCGGCTGGACAACGGCCAGCTGATTCCGGTCAAGGTCGACGTCCCGCCCGGCACACCGCTCGAGGACATCGAGATCCCCACAATCCCGGAGCTGCCCGGCCTGGACCCCGAGCCCGAGCCCGACCCGGACCCGGTGCCCGAGCCCCCCAAGCCGGAGCCGCGCAGCACCGACCAGGACGAGCAGGAGCCCTCGCGTAGTCGCGATCGCGCCAAGAAGGAGGACCGCGACAAGCCGAAGGACGAGGAGGTCGACGAGCCTGACCTTCGACCTGAACGAGAGGTCGAGGGTCCGCGAGATCGCAAGCGGAAGAGCGACACGACCGACCTCCGGAACGAGGACGGGTCACCCACCCGCCAGAACCCGACGTTCTTCGACGCGCTCCCCGGTCCGTCGCGCGTCACCGGCGTCCCGAACTTCGTCATCCGCAAGTTCCAGGTACCGATCTTCCTGCTTTCGATCTACCAGGCGGCCGGCATCCAGTACGGCATCCACTGGCAGGTCCTCGCCGCGATCAACGAGATCGAGACCGACTACGGCCGGAACCTGAACGTCTCGTCGGCCGGCGCGGTCGGCTGGATGCAGTTCCTGCCGTCCACGTGGCAGGCCTACGGCGTCGACGCCAACAAGGACGGCAAGAAGGATCCGTACAACCCGGTCGACGCCATCTTCGCCGCGGCGCGGTATCTGAAGGCCGCTGGCTACGAGCAGTCCGTCCGGCAGGCGATCTTCGCCTACAACCACGCCGACTGGTACGTGGACTCGGTGCTGCTCCGCGCCACTCGGATCAAGCAGATGCCGGATGACCTCGTCTCCTCGCTCACGGGCCTGACCGAGGCGCGCTTCCCGATCGCCGCCCGCGCGCGCTACGCCGACGACATCTCCGAGCTCGAGGCCGAGCGGCGCTTCGACCGCGGCGAGAACGCCGCCCGCGTCGTCGAGGACTCGATCAGCCGGCGCGGCATCGACATCTTCGCCCGCGAGGGCTCGCCGGTCGTCGCGGTGAACGACGGCGTGATCAAGAAGATCGGCCGCAACCGTCGCCTCGGCCGCCACATCGTCCTCCAGGACGTCTACGGCAACCGCTTCACCTATGCGCAGCTCGGTTCGATCTCGCAGAGCTACCCGGTACCGAAGGAAGAGGCGAGCGACCCCAAGCAGCATGCGCAGGCGATCCCCGCGAATGACGCGAAGCCGGCCCGCCCGGCGTCGGCCGGCCGCCAGCTCGACACCTCCGACTCGATCACCGAGCACAGGGCCGAGCGCGAGGCGGCCGAGGTCGCCCCGAGGCCGACGATCCCCCTCAAGGAGCGCCTCTTCGCGCACCCGGACCGGCCCAACTCGCGCACCGCCGGCGGGGCTGACCAGATCCTGAGCGCGAAGGGCTCGCTCGAGGGCTTCACCACCTTCCGCAACTACTTCTCGCGCGCCTTCGGCCTGAACGCGAAGGACGTCCGGCTGAAGACGCTGCGCGAGGGAGCCCGCGTCATCGGCGGCACGATCCTGGGCCGCATCGGCCGCACCATCGAGGGCAAGGCCGCGCACACCTACTTCGAGATCCGTCCGGTGGGCCGCGGCGCCCCGCGGATCGACCCGAAGCCGATCCTCGACGGCTGGAAGCTGCTCGAGGCCACCGCCATCTACCGCGCCGCCGGCGAGAACGCCCTCTACGGCGAGGACGGCGGCTCGATCGGCCAGATCCTCCTGCTACCGAAGCCGCTGCTCGAGAAACGCGTCCTCGGCGACGAGCGGATCGAGATCTACCCGTGTGGCCGTCAGGACATCCAGTCCGGGCAGATCGACCGGCGCGTCCTGGCGACGCTCGCGGTCCTCGCCGAGCGTGGCTTCCGCGCGACGGTCACGTCGCTGAAGTGCGGCCATTCCGTCTACACGTCGTCCGGGAACGTGTCGCACCACTCCTCGGGCAACGCGGTCGACATCGCGATGATCAACGGCATCCCGATCCTCGGCCACCAGGAGCCCGGCGGGATCACCGACCAGACGATCAACATCCTGCTCCAACTCCAGGGCACGCTCCAGCCGGACCAGATCATCTCGCTGATCGAGAAGGGCGGCGCGACCTACGCCATGGCCGACCACGCGGACCACATCCACGTGGGCTTCCAGCCGCTGTTCGGCGAGAACACGAAGCAGGGGCTGCAGTCGATCGCAGTCCTGAAGCCCGGGCAGTGGGACGACCTGCTCGCGCGCCTGCGTGAGATCGACAACCCCACGGTGCCGACGGAGACGTCGAAGTTCGCCATCCCGGTCGAGAAGCACCGCGGAAGCGACGCGCACCAGGGCGAATAGCTCACTTCCGGTTCGTCCAGTTCGAGTTCGGCTTCCTACTGGGGCCCGCGGACGGACGCTACCTTCGCCGCGCGGCACCTGACGCCGAGCCCGAGCACGTCGTAGTGCTGAGGACGCTCGGCGCGCCGCAGCGCCGGCTGCTGGGCCGCCGCCGCACGCGTGAGGTGAGCGCGGCCGAGCCGGAGCCGGTTCCGACCTCGCGCGCCACGATCGTGCGGGCGGACCCGTTCGAGTCGGCCGCCGACGCCGAGCAGTGGCTCGACACGGCGGAGGACGCCCACGCGGAGGCACTCGGCGACGCGACCCGCGAGCTCAACTACGTCCTGCGCAGTCACCGTGCTGCCGCCGACGACCCCTACGCGCGCGACGTCCGCCCCGAGCACGCGCTCGTCGTCAGGCTGGGCCACGGCGACGGCGACCAGGTCGCCGAGGGCCGGTACACGCGCGCGGTCGAGTTGCCGCGCGAGCCGCCGAAGCGCAAGCGCGGCGAGGCGCTCGCGCCGCAGGAGCGCCTCGCGGCGCTTCTGGGCGGCCGCGAGTCGCTGCTCGTGGGCGAGGAGCTCCTCCTGAGAGCGCGCCTGGACCTCGACGTGGGGCGGCCGCGTGAAGCCGCCCTGCAAGCCCGCGTGGCGCTCGAGGCGCTCCTGGGCGAGCTCGAGGATCGCTTCGGCGCACCGCTGCGCACGCTTCGCGAACCGGTCGCGCGCGCCGCGAACGCGGCGCTTGACGGGGACCTGTCCCCGGAGGACGTGGCCGCCGTCGAGCACGCGGTGGAGCAGATGACCGCGGCCGCGCGCCGGAGCGGCACCGCGGCTAGCGCCGGCTGACCCGGCCCCGTTCACCGCCTTTTCACCCGTGTGTCGAAAACTCGCGCTTGAATTTCGGCCATCCGGGCGGAGGTAAATACGAAGAAGGGAGGCGAAGCTGTGGCGATGAGAGCCCCCACGGTCGTTCCACTGTCGGTTGCGCGAGCGAGGCCGCGCATCCACCGCACGATCGAAGCGCGCCGCCGGCTGACACGTCCGACAGGGCGCGTCTGGCTGAACGGGCGCGAGGTCGGCGGCACCGACCCGCGCTACGAGCACCTAGGCAGCGGCGGCGACTAGCGCGTCACGCAGCGGCTCGGGCAACGGCGAGGAGCGCTGCGCTTCGTAGTCGAAGCCGACCAGCCACCCGTACCCGTCGGCCGCCAGGCGGCCCTCGACCGCCATGGTGAAGCGCACCTGGAAGGCCGAGCGGCGGATCTCGCCGACCGAGCATTCGATCGCCACCTCCTCGTCGAAGTGCACCGGCGAGCGGTAGTTGATGTGGCACTCGGCGAAGATCAGGCCGCTGCGCGTCGCCTCGGGGTGCGCGGGGTCGTGGGTGGGGAACAGGTCGCGCATGAACGCGATGCGGGCCGTCTCGAAATACCGGAGGAAGACGACGTTGTTGAGGTGCCGCATGGCGTCGAGGTCGCCGAAGCGGACGCGCTCCGTGTGAACGTGGCTGCGCGGCAAGCCGGCGACCCTACTCGTCCGCATCGATCGTCAGCCGGACGGTCGGGCCGACGTCGACCTCGACGCGCTCCCCATCGAGCGTCTCGTCGACGTACCGCGGCAACGCTGCCACGAACTCGGCCGCGTCGCGCGGCGTGTCCCAGCGCCAGGCGACCACGAGGCGCCGGCGGTCGTCGCGGGCCCACAGCGCATACGCGCCGCCGCCCCACCCGGCGGCCGCACGCTCGGCGCCGAGCGGCCCGGCCGAGGCGCGCAGGATCTCGACGGTGTCGAACTCGCCGATCGTTCCGGCGGAGACCTCCTCCCAGCCCGGCCCCGGCGACTCGACGCGAACCGGCTCCGGCTCCTCGCCGGCGCGGTACTTCTCCGGGTGGATCACCTGCTCGGTGGAGAGCGGCGGGCGTGATCGGAGCGCGCGGTTCGCCGGCCCCCAGGTGCCGATCGCATCCACGAAGCGCGCCCCGGCCGAGTACGGGAAGACGAGCGAGCGCTCGAGGTATGGCGGCAGGTCGGTGTCCGCGCCCAGCAGGTCGATCAGGTCGAACTGGGCCAGCGCGTCACGCCGGCGAACGCCCTCCGGCAGCAGGTAGTCGAGCATCGCGACCGTGGCCGTGCCCTCGAACAGAGCGACCTGCGCGCTGAGTTCGTCGTCGAGCGTGCTCTCGTCGCTGTCGAGGCCGAAGTGCTGGTCCTCGAGCGCGTGCGTCAGCTCGTGCGCCAGCGTCAGCTCGGCCTCGTCGCCGCTCAACGACCCCTCCACGACTGTCATCTCGCCCGTTCGCTCGTCGTAATAGCCGGCGATCTCCTCGCTGAAGATCGACCCGGCCAGCTCGCGCAGATCCGCGTCGTCGGGCAGCAGGCCGAGCAGCTTGAGCACGCGCTCGTCGGCGGCCCGCTGAGCCGGCGGGTACTCCTCGTCGAGCACCGCGAGGGCCTCCTCGCGCGCCTCCTCTCCGCTGAGGTTTCGCACCGGGGGCAGCCGCTCGAACTCCAGCCCGCGAATCCGCTCGACCCGCTTCGCCACCACCTCGACCGGCACCGCCGCCTCGGCTTCGCGCTCGGGCTCGTCCTCGCCGCCGCCGGTCAGCACGCCCACCCCGAACAGGGCGGCGATCATCAGGATGATGAGCGTCTCGGGCTTCAGGGAAGCGCGGCCAGCACTGCGTCGAGCTCCTCGACCACGTCGCCCGCGAGCTTCACCTCGCACTCGCGGTCGTACGGCGTCGGCCCCTGCGTGATCAGCGCGATGCGGCCGCCCTTGTCGAGCGTCAACCCCGGCAGGCCCGCGACCGGATACACCTCGAGCGACGAGCCGATGCACAGCATCAGGTCGGCCTCCGCCGCGAGCGCGGTCGCGTCGGCCATCGCGTCCTCGGGGAGCATCTCACCGAACAGCACGACGTTCGGCTTGAGCGGCGAGATGCACGTGGCGCACTCGGGCGTCGGGGTGCCGCTCGTGAGGATGGCGCGGACGTCGTCGAAGCCGACCTTCCCGCCGCACATCTCGCACACGCACCACTCGATCGAGCCGTGCACCTCGATCACGGTCTGCGACCCCGCGGCGCGGTGCAGCCGGTCGATGTTCTGGGTGATGACGCCCCGTACGAGCCCCCGCCGCTCCAGCTCGGCGACGGCGTCGTGGGCCGGGTTCGGGCCGATCTCGGAGAGCATCGCGAAGCGCTGGCCGTAGAACGTCCAGAACTCGTCCGGGGAGCGCCGGAACGCGTCGATGTGGGCCACCTTCATCGGATCGACCTTCTCCCACAGCCCCTTACCGGGCGTCCGGAAGTCGGGGATGCCAGATGGCACCGATATGCCCGCGCCGGTCAGCACCACCGCCCGCTCCGCCGACGCAAGGAGCTCGGCGAGAACCGCGGCAGATGTGCCGGTGGCAAAGCTCATGCGAGCAACGGGCGACGAGCACCGAGCAACGAGTTCATTTCCCCTGGAACTTTGCCTGCCGCTTCCCGAGGAACGCGCCGATTCCCGCCTTGGCGTCCTCCGACCCGAAGACCGTGGCGAACCCCTCACCTTCGACTTCAAGACCCTTGTCGAGCTCGGGCTGCGCCGAGACCTTCTTGATCTGCTCGATGGCGAGCGGGGCCTGCTGCGACATCTTCCGCGCCCACGAGAGCGCGGTGTCGAACAGCTCGTGGTCCGGTACGACCTGGTTGACGAGGCCGTAGCGGTAGGCGTCGTAGGCGTCGACCGGGTCGCCGACCAGGTTCATCTCGAGCGCCTTCGCCTCTCCGACGAGGCGCGGCAGCCGCTGCGTGCCGCCGAAGCCAGGGATGATCCCGAGGTTGATCTCGGGCTGGCCGAAGGTCGCCGACTCGGCGGCGATACGGAAGTCGCAGGCCATCGCCAGCTCGCAGCCGCCGCCGAACGCGATCGAGTTGACCGCCGCGATCGTCACGGTCCTCGACTCCTCCATCCCGCGCATGAACCGGTGCGCCGACTCGACGAGCTCGCGCCCCTCCTTGCCGGGATCCATCTTCGTGAACGCCTTGATGTCCGCCCCGGCGCAGAAAGTGAAGATGTTCGACGAGGCGAAGACGACGGCCCTGAACTTGCCGTCCACCCGCTCCCAGGTCTCGATCAGCTTCTGGACGAGCTCGGGCGAGAGCGGGTTGGCCGGCGGGCGATTCAGCCACACGATGCCGACGTCGCCGCGGTCCTCGAGCTTCACGATGTCGTCGCCCTCGACCTGCGAATAGGGGAAGAACCCCTGCCCGGTCTTCTGGCCGAGGCGGCCCTGTGCGACCAGACGGCGGAGGATGAGCGGCGGCTCGAACCCGTCGCCCCAGTCCGTGTGCGCGCGCTCGAGGGCCTCCAGCACGTCGTCGAGACCCTGCGCGTCAGCGCGCGCGAACGGGCCGGGCAGGATGCCCGCGCCCATCATCATCCCGATCTCGATGTCCTTCGCCGACGCGACGCCCTCCTCGAGGACGAGGCAGGACTCGACGAGCGCCTTCAGGCCGAACCGCTCGACGAGCGTGTCGGCGGCGGACGTCTGATCAACCGTGCTCATAGAAGCCCTTTCCGGTCTTCTGGCCGAGGTTCCCCGCCTCGACCAGCTCCTTCATGCCTGAGTGGACGTAGAACCGGTCGCCATAGCTCTCCTTCAGGTGCTCGGCCACGTGGAGGACAGTGTCGAGCCCGAGGAGGTCGGTCAGGAAGAAGGGGCCCATCGGCACCGTCTTCGACTCCTGAATGACCTTGTCGAGCTCCTTGACGTCGATCCCCTCCTCCTCCTGCACTCGCCAGACCTCGGAGACCGAGGAGTTGAGGATGCGGTTCACGACAAAGCCGGGCGCCTCGCCACACTTGATCGGGGTCTTCTTGATCTGCTGCGCGAAGTTCGCGGCGGCCTGAACGGTCTCGGGCGAGGTCTCGTCGCCCTCGATCACCTCGATCAGGCGCATCATCGAGGCGGGGTAGAAGAAGTGGAAGCCGACGACCTTGTCGGGTCGGCTCGTGGCTTCGCCCATCTCGCTGATCGACAGCGCCGAGGTGTTCGAGGCGAGGATCGCGTGGCCGGGGGTGACCGCGTCGAGTTCGCCGAAGACGGCCTGCTTGATCTGCATCCGCTCGGGCACGGCCTCGACCACGAAGTCGACGTCGCCGAAGCCGTCGTACTCGGTCGTCCCTGTGATGCGACCGACGATCTCCGCGGCCTGGGAGTCGGCGTCCTCCTGGGTGATCTTCTCCTTCTTGACCAGCGAGCCGAGCTGGCCCTGGGTGACCTGCTGGGCCTTCTCGAGCCCCTGGTCGACGAACTTCTGCTCGACGTCCTTCAGGACGACGTCCACGCCCGAGGACGCGATGACCTGGGCGATCTCCCCGCCCATGGTGCCCGCGCCCACGACGGCGGCTTTGAACACGTACATTCGGTGAATCCTCCGGGTAGCGGCGGGCGGGAGGCTACAGAGCAGCCCCCCGCCGCGTGCCCGCGAAGCGACTCAGCAGCTCGGCTGCGCCCTCGGACCCGCCGCGCTCGCGCGGCCCGCGCACGGATGCGGAGCATGCTCCTCGATCGTCAGCGTGCCGTGGCCGGTCGGCTTGAAGCTGGTGCGGATCAGCCCCTCGGCGAGCTCGGCGATCGGCCCGACGAAGTCGTCGAACTTCGCGCCGCCCGTACCGACGGCCACGATGAACTTGCCGATCGAGATCGGGCTCGGCGGCTTCTGCGCGGCGACCTCCATGGTGACGCGGGCGTCTTGGGTGGCAATGACCGGGTCCCAGCCGAACTTGGGCTTGCGGGCCTTTGGGTTCTCCTGCGGAATGGAGATCTTGAAGCGGCTCTTCGCCGACGCGATGTCGACCTTCTTCAGCTTGGTCCGCCGCGGGCCGTACCAGCGCACACCGTCGGGCGACGGACGCTCGAGCGTCCAGTAGGCGGACCACTTCGACTTCTCGCCGGCCATCTCCTCGGCGAGGTCGCCGTACGGCCGCGGGATCGTGATCCCGTGAAGCGACGCGCAGTTGCGGATCGACTCCTGGAAGGCATGGTCCTTCGCCCATTTGAGCTGCTCGTCGAGCTCCTTACGCGCCTTCTTGCTGAGACCGACCGTGCCCTCGAACCACACGGGCTCGCGGTCGTTGTGAGACTTGTGCATGCGGCCGTCCTTCAAACCCTTCCCGTCGGCCACGACGTCCACGACCACATGCTCGGAGAACGCCGCCGTCCGCAGGATCCGATCGGACAGGTCGAGGCTCGTCATCAGCTTGCCGATGGCTTCGCCGCTCCCCTCCTTGATCGAATCCGCGTAGCCCTGGAGTGCGCTTCCGGTCGCGTCGCCGATAACGGCCTGGGCGACGCCCTCACCGACCGGGCCGAGGGACTTGAGGCCCTCGCTCACGGATGCGCACGGGCCGCCCTCGGCAGCAGCGGTGGCCGAGGTCGACGAGCGCTCGCTCGAAGCGGTACCGGGCCGCAGCAGCCGCTCGAAGTTCGCAAGCACGACGATCGCCTCGAGCGACGAGAGCCACATCGTCGACTGGTCCGCGAACGGAGTCCAGAAACCGCCCGCCTTGCCGGTCTGCGCATGCATGAGGAAGATCGCGGGCTGGTTCAGCGGATTCCCCGTCTGCCACTCCGAATTCATCATCCAACTGCCGACGAGTTCCGGAAGAACCTGGGTCGCGGAGCGACCACCGATCTTGACGCCGGCGTCGCCGAGCGTCTTCGCGAGCGTGCCCAGCTGCACCTGGCGGTTCCGGAAGCCGCGCGTCAGCAGAACCGTCTCCAGCGCGGTCATCTTCCACTTCGACACGGGGGCTACCGGCGCGACGATCTGCTCGGCCTCCCGCACCGTCGCCACGCCGCTGAGCGCGAGCACCTTCCGGGTCGCCTTCACCGCGCGCGGGAACTTCTTCTTTGCGAGCAGGTGCTGCGCGTACTTCTGGCCAAGCGGTTTCTTGGCGCTGGAGCCGCCGGTCTGGGCCGCAGCCGGGCCACCGATGGCAAGCATGAGGACCACCACGACGGCGGTCAGCAGGATCACGAGTCGACGGTTCATGCGAGTCTCCTAAGGTCTGCGCGTCCGTACTCCACCGTAAAACGCCGGCCACCCGAACGGGTAGCGCTCGCCAAAAATTGGCGCGATCGAACTCGGCGAGCCGGGGCCAGCCCTACGATCCACCCGTGCCCGCTCAGCGCAAGCCCCGCGGCGCCACAAGGCGCGCCGTAGCCGAGACGACGAAGCTCGCGGACGCCCAGGCCGCGGTCCGGCCGCCGACCGGGCGGCGCCAACGCCCAGGCGACCCCTTCAGCGGCGAGCTGCGGCGGCGCGACGTGCTGCCGCTCCTCGTCCTTCATCTGATGGCATCCGGCCCGTCCTACGGAAACCAGCTCATGGACCGCATCTCAGAGCTCACCGAGGGCGTCCTGTCGGTGAACCCGAACACCATGTACCCGCTGCTCCGCCAACTCGAGGCGCGCGGCCTGATCGAGGGCCGGTGGGAGCACCCCGAGCGGCGGAGCCGCCGCTACTACTCGCTCACGGCCGAAGGGAAGCGCGAGTACCGCACGCTGCGCAAGGACGTGCGGCCGTTCCTCGAGTCGGTCGGGCGCTCGATCGACGAGATCGTGCGCGAGGTATATGGCAGCGACTAGCGCGATCCGGACGGTTGACCTCGATCCCGGGGAGGCGTGGGCGCTGTGGACCGACGTCAAGCGCTGGCCGACTTTCGTCGAGGGTTTCGCACACGTGCTCGAGCGTGCGAACGATTGGCCGGGCGAGGGGGCGAAGCTGGTCTGGGGCTCGACGCCCGACGGCCGCGGGCGCGTCACCGAGCGCGTGACGGCCTCGGAGCCCGGCGTCGTGTTCGCGACTCAGGTGTTCGAGGAGGCGCTCGTCGGCACCCAGAGCCTGACCTTTGGCGGCACCGACGACGGCCGCACGCGCGTCGAGCTACGGCTGGACTACGAGCTTGCGAAGAGCGGACCGCTGCAGGCGGTCGCCGACGTCCTCTTCATCCGTCGCGCCCTCAACCAGGCCCTCAACCGCACGCTCGCCCGCTTCGCCACCGAGGCCGCCGAGGAGGGCGGCTACTCGCAGAAAGCGATGTAGGGCACGCCGATGATCGTGATCCGCTCGGTCTCGGTGCTGACCCCGAAGCGCAGCGGCCCGCCGCCCTTCTTCGGCACGCGTACGAGCGTGATCCCGAAGGTGTCCTCGGTGTCGCGGTTCACCTTCGCCTTTGGATAGGCGGCCTTGATGTCCGGGATGCGGTCGCCGATGCCGACGCCGCGCGCCTTCGCGCCGCCGGTGATCGTGATGTCGCGTGCCTTGCGCGGCCGGTTCTTGGTGTAGCCGACGATCCCCTCGAGCGGCTTCTTCAGCTTCGCCGCTCGCGTGTCGTCGCCACCCAGCGGGCAGCCGCGCCTCATCCGCTTGACGAGGCCCTGCTCGCGAAGCTCCGCGTGCGTCATGCCGAGCTTGACCCCGTCCACCCCCTTCGGGGTGATCTTCTTCGGCCCGGCGGCTGGGGCGATGGCCGCGCCGACGGCGAGGAACACGACAAGCGCGAGGAGCGTGCGGAGCGAGTTCATGCGCGCAGCGTACTCACGCGCTCTCGCCGATCCTCCCAACCGCGCCGCGTAGGCCGACGCAACCGACACAGGCGACGCACCCCACGCAGTCGACACATCCGACGCAGAGGACGCAGGCGGCGCATCCGACGTTGCCGGCGCCGAGGACGACACCGGCGCTCGCCACCGTCGCCGCCGATCCGATCACCGCGGCGCTCGCGACGGTGCCGGCGGACCCGACGACGGCGGCGCTGGCCACCGTGCCCGCCGAGCCCACGACGCCCGCGCTGGCAACGGTGGCGGCGGAGCCGACGACGCCGCCGCTCACGACGGTCGCCGTCGCGCCCGTCAGGCCGACGCTCGCCTCGTTCTCCTCCATCGGCGCGTTCGCCTCCATCGGCCCGACCCTAACCGGCTCGCCGTCCGTCGAGCGTCGCCTGAGCGCCCTAAACGGGCGACGAGGCGACACTCGGCGAGGGAACGGAACCCGGCGGGCGTATCCGCTGTACAACGGACACGGTGGAGGACCGGCCACCTTTCGAGACAGACCTCGTCGCGCGCGCGAAGAAGGGAGACGCGGATGCGTACGCGGAGCTTGTGAGACAGCACGAGACGATCGCGTTCCGGACCGCGTGGCTGATCACCGGCAGCGCGGCCGACGCCGAGGAGGCCGCCCAGGACGGCTTCGTCAAGGCGTACCGCGCGCTCGGACGCTTCAGGCCGGACGCGCCGTTTCGCCCATGGCTGCTCGCGATCGTGGCGAACGAGGCGCGCAACCGGCGGGTGGCGCAAACCCGGCGCGATCGCCTGGTGCTGCGCGCGCGCGAGGAGGAGAGCGCGGTGGAGGAGCGCCGTCCGGGAGGCGCGGTCCCGTCCCCCGAGGCGGCGCTCCTCGACTCCGAGCGCCGCAGCGAGCTGCTCGACCGGGTGGCGGCGCTCCCGGAAAAGCACCGGCTCGTCGTCGCCTGTCGTTATCTGCTCGATCTGTCCGAGGAGGAGACGGCGGCGGCTCTGGGCGTACGGGCGGGAACCGTGAAGTCGCGCCTGTCGCGTGCGCTCGCCCGGCTCAGGGAGGAGATGCCCGATGCCTGAGCGGCTCGACCATTCGCTCCGGGACCTGGCCGGCCAGGTGGACTTCCCGCCGACCCCGGACCTCGCGGCGGCCGTCGCGGGCCGCCTGGTTGAGCCGGCCGCCCGGCCCGCCCCCCGGCGGGCCGGCCTCCCGCTCCGTCGCCCGCTCGCTCTGGCCGGGATCGGGCTGCTGCTCGCAGCCGCGGGTGTGTTCGCGGCATCGCCGGGCGTGCGCGACGCGGTCCTCGAGTTCGTCGGCATCCGCGGCGCATCCGTCGAGCGGGTGTCGCGGCTGCCGACCGTGCCTCGCACCGTCGGGCCCGCGGGCGAGCGCGTCACGCTGGCCGAAGCCCGCCGCCGAGCCGGCTTCGAGGTTCGATCCTCGCGCCTCGGGCGACCTGATCGGGTGCGCTACTCGGACCGGGTGCCGGGCGGCGTCGTCACGTTCAGGGTCGCCGGCTTTACCGTCACGCAGCTCCGCGCCGGCGTTGAGCGCAAGTTCCTCCGCAAGCTCGTGGCGGAGGGCACGACGGTCGAGCGGCTCCGTGTGACCGACGATCCGGCGCTCTGGCTGGTCGGCCGTCCGCATGTCGTCTACCTGCGCGACGCGAACGGGCAGGTGATCGAGGAGACGCTCCAGCGGGCCGGCAATGTTCTGATCGTCGAGCACGAGGGCGTGCTGGTGCGCGTGGAGGGCGCGGACGCGCTCGAAGAGGCGGTCATGGCCGCGGCATCGCTGGGCTGAGGGAACCGGCCAGCGCTCACGGTTGTAAGGGCATTATGAAGCGAATCTCATTTGCGATCGGGCTGACGCTCTTGCTGCTGCCAGCCGGCGCGCACGCGAAGGGCACCAACGTACGGACCTCGTCGGCGCCTCACGGGACCGACGCCGGCGAGCGCTGGACGACGCTGGTGAGGATCACGATGCCCGGCGCCGGCCCGCTCGAAGGCCTGCGCCCCAGGGTCGTTATCCGCAGGGGAGACACCATCACCGCCTTCACGGCCGAGCCGACCGGCAAGCCCGGCGTCTACCGGGCGGGCGTCGTCTTCCCGTCGCGCGGGATGTGGCGCTACGGCGTCGTCGACGGGCTCGACCGATTCGAGCGCGGCGCCGGACGGCTGCACGGGTTCCCGCCAGTCAGGATCGGCCCGAACGAGGCCGAGCTCGACGAGCCGCCGCTGCCGATCTCCGGAGAGGTGGAAGAAATTGCCGCTCCCGCCGCCCTCGACTCCCCGCAGGGCCAGCTGCCACCCAGGACATACAGCGTGGCGACCGAGGAGGACGACGGCGGCTCCGGCATGAGCGCCGCCATCCCGGTGGCCGCGATCGTGTTGGGTGCGGCGCTGCTACTGCCCGCCTGGGTGCGGCGGCGCCGCCGGCACGCCTAGGCCCGTCTGCTTGCGCATTCGCGCCACCGGGCCTACCTTGGAGTAGGCCCTTCGGATCATGCTCGGACGCCTGATACCACGCAAGAGGTACGCCACGGTCGGCTTCGCGGTCGTCTTGGCGACCTCGCTCGCAGCCCCCCTCCCTGCCTCGGCCGCCTCGCCGGCGGAGAACAAGGCCCGCGATCTGATCGACGCGGCGCGCAAGCCGTGCAAGCTCGAGCCGCCCACGAGCACCGGCGTCTCCGTGTCCGACTCCGGCTTCGGCGGCGTCAAGGAGGTAAGCGCGACGGTGGTTCGCAAGCCGCCGGTCGGCACGTCCGGGGCGGTTGCCGGCGCTCGCTGGGAGGTCGACGACGGCAAGCTCAGGCCGCTCGACCCGATGGCGGGCGAGATCAACCGCCGCTGCGGCGACGACCCGGGCAAGCCGGACTCACCGTTCGACTGGCGCAGTCTCCCCTACTTCGGCGGATACGACCAGGCTTACCTGTACCTGATCACGAGCAAGCGCTGGGGCCGCGCCGACCAGGTCACGAAGCACCTGCCGGGCGAGACGGGATCCCAGGATTGGGGCGAGGTCGGCGGCTACATCTGGAGCGAAGAATGCGACCCCGGCAAGGACTCAGTCAGGCTGGAGCGAACCGTCCATCTGCCCGGCAGACCGTTCGGCGGTGCCCCGATACGCGGCTCGCTCAACACACTCGGCTCGATCCTCGGCCCGGATGCGCGCCCGATCACGACGGTCAAGGTGCTGCTGAACGGGCAGACGATCCTCAGGGTGAAGAAGAACGGGGACCCGTTCGACTTCGACGACATCCCCGCGAAGCTGTTCAAGTCCGGCGCCAACCGGGTCGAGATCCGGGCGGAGAAACGCCGGACCGGCAAGTGCAACAGTCGCAACGCCCCCACGCTCGTGGGCGTGGAGTTCTCGCTGTATGCGACCTACGGGTCCGACCTCAAGGTGGTCGTCCCGGAGCATGCGCGCAGCAACGCATTCGGAATCGACATTCCGTTCACGGTCGTGAACAAGGGCCCGTCCGACATCCCCGAGGCCAGGTTCGCGTTCTCCTTCACGATCCACACCGAGGGGGGCAAGGCCGTCCTCTCGCACATGGGCGCGGGCGACTGCGACCTCAAGCGCGAGGTCATCCAGCCGCCCAGGTTCGGCGAGTCCTTCACCTGCCGCGTGCCCGACATCGAACGGGGCGAGTCCAAGAAGTTCGCGATCCGCGTCGTGCCCGGGCTCCCCGACGGAGAGGACTACTGGGGGGCCAGCCTCACCTGGTCGAGCCGGATCGCGGGCATGGGCGAAGTGGACGGCTCGAACCAGAACGGACTCCGCCACATCACGGGCTGTTTCATCGGGAAGGACCCCCGATGTCCAAAAGACCCGCCCGCGAGTGGCGCTTCGCTACTTGGGTTCTAGTCGAGCCGGCTACGCCCCGGCGCCGACGGCCTCCGGCTGCGGCGCCAAGATGTTGCGCGGCATCAGCACCTCGCGTGCGATGACGAGGCGCTGGATCTGCGACGTGCCCTCATACAGCTGCATGATCTTCGCGTCGCGCATCAGCTTCTCGACCGGGTACTCCTTGATGAAGCCGTACCCGCCGTAGACCTGCACGGCGTCGGTGGTGACCTCCATCGCGGTGTCGGCGGAGAACCGCTTCGCGTGCGACGAGACGAGCGTGTTGCGCTCGCCGATGTCGAGCAGCTGGCCCGACTTCCAGACGAGGAGGCGCGACGCCTCGATCTTCGTCGCCATGTCGGCGATCATGAACTGGATCGCCTGGTGCATCGCGATCGGCACGCCGAACTGCACTCGCTCGAGCGAGTAGTCGCGGGCGAACTCGAAGGCCGCACGCGCGATGCCGACGGCCATGGCCGCGACGCCGGGCCGCGTGCGGTCGAGGGTCATCATCGCGAGCTTGAACCCCTTGTTCTCCTCGCCGAGCAGGTTCTCGGCCGGGACCTCGACGTCGTTGAAGCTGACGGTCGCGGTGTTGGAGGCGCGCTGCCCGAGCTTGTCCTCCTTCTTGTCCACCTGGACTCCCCACTCCTTCTCGACGACGAAGGCGGAGATGCCCTTGTGGCCGGCGTCCTTGTCGGTCTTCGCGTAGACGGTGAAGTAGTCCGCGTAGCCGCCGTTCGTGATGAAGCACTTCGAGCCGTTCAGGACGTACTTGTTGCCCTGGCGGACGGCGGTCGTCTTCATACCCGAGACGTCCGAGCCGGCATCCGGCTCAGTCAGGCAGAACGAGGCGAGCTTCGGCTCCTCGGTGAGGGCGCCGAGGTACTTCTTCTTGACCTCATCGGAGCCGCCGATCGCGATCGGCGCCGTGGCGAGCCCGTTGCACATCAGCGAGGTGCCGATGCCTGAGCAGCCCCAGCCCATCTCCTCCTCGATGATGCAGCCGGTCACGTAGTCGAGGCCCGGCCCGCCGTACTCCTCCGGGATGTGGGTGTTCATGAGCCCCACCTCCCAGGCCTTCTCGATGATCTCCTGCGGCCACGTTCCGTCCCGGTCGTAGTCCCAGGCGACGGGGCGCATCTCCTTCTCCGCGAAGTTGTGCGCCATCTCGCGCATGTCCTTCTGCTCATCGGTAAGCGAAAAATCGACCACTTAAGCGCTCCTGATTGATTCGTCAGTCAAAACTTGTCCCGGAAGGGTACCGAAGCAGGCTCGCTACCCGGTCAGCAGTCGGATGACGAGCCAGACGCCGAACCCAATCGCCCCAACGGTCAGCAGCACGAGGCCGAGCTGCTCCGGGAAGATCGCCGGGCGACTGGGCGCCATCGTCCTGCGTCGCAACCTCCGCCACATGAGGCCACACTGTAAGCGGGCATGGAGGAGACCTTCGGCACTGTCGTGATCGTCCTGGCGGTCGTCGGCGCGATCGTCGCGGCGGCGGCATATGTCGGCTCGGGCCGGCTCTACGACGGGATCGGCAAGGGCGCCTTCTCGCTCGACCAGCCGGACCGCCCGAAGGGCCCGCAGCCCGGGAGCGCCGCCTACGCGGCCGAGGCGGAGGAGGAGACGCGGCAGATGCTCGAGGCGAAGTCGGCGCGCCGGGTCGCGCGCGGCGAGGCGCCGCTCGACATCGACGCCGAGTATGCGGAGCTCACCGCGTCACAGCCCGTCACAGCCGACGCGGGCCTTCGCGACGAGGTCCGGCAACTCGTAATCGCCAGCAACGAGCGCCGCGCGCGCCGCGGCGAGCCGCCGCTCGACGTCGAGACGGAGGTGGACCGCCAGCTGCGCGACCTCGGCGCCTAGTGCGTCGGGACCAGGTCCGCCTCGGGCTCGATCCCCCACCGCGCCGCCAGCTCGGCCAGCTCCGGCGTCAGCTCCCAGCGGTCCGGCTGCTCCGCGCCCTCGTGGTCCGGAACGCCGCCCTTCAGCTTCATGCAGCCCTTGTTGTCGCCGATCTGCGCGATCGTCGCCACCTCGTCGGGGCTAAGGCGGATGTCGCGCGGCACGGCCGCGAGCTCGGCTCGCTTCTCCTCGATCGGCTTGGCGTCCTCGCCCGGCTCCTGGATGAGCGTCGGCACCGTGCATTCGACCGGCTCGTGCGCCAGGTTCCACTGGCACGCCATCTGCAGCGGCGTGAGACCGTGCGCGCCGCCGACGTGGCGCATGCGGTCGAGCTTCGCGCGTCCCTCTTCGACCCAGCCGGCCGGGCGGAAGCTCCGATGGTCGTGCTTCGGGAACGGGTGTCCCGGCAGGACGTCGTCGTGGAAGAGCCCCCCGTAGTCCACCACGCGCGTGATCAGTCGCACGTCCGCCTCGAGCGCGGCGGGAAGGCACAGCTCCCCCGGCCACGGCTCCAGTGGGTTGAGGATGATCATCGCCCAGTCGATCGCCTCGCCGAACCGCTCGAAGCAGGCGATGAGGTCGAGCGTGAAGCCGTTGGCCGGCCCCGGGGCGACGCCGATCCGGCGCGCCAGGCCCTCGTCGCGGAGCGCGCGCATCCCGTCCCAGACGGCCTCCGACGTGTAGCCCTCCCGGTCGGGGTTGTGCAGCAGGAGCAGGTCGAAGGACTCGAGGTCGCAGCGCTCGAGCGAGCGCTCCGTGGCCATACGGAGGTAGCCGGCGTGGTCGTCCTGGGTCTGGGTGAAGCGGGGGAAGCCCTTCGCGCCCATGCGCTCCCCGGCGTAGAAGTCGTGCCCGACGGCGCCCACCACGAAGTACGACTCGCGGTCGATTCCGTCCACGGCGCGCGCCACGAGCCGGTCCGCCTCGCCCTGGCCGTAGACGTCGGCGGTCAGAAGCGTGTTGATCCCGTGGCCCGGCCGGAGCAGGGCAACCAACCGGTCCTCGTCGATCGGCTCCCCGAAATGCATGAAACGCCCGCCGCTCCAAGTCCCAATCGCGACGTGGTCGGGTCCCGTCATATCGGGTATAGATAGCGACGATGGCAGACCAGAGACGGTTCGAGCTCGACGAGTTGCTCATCCGGCCGGGCACCTATTTCAATCCTCAGACCGAGGTGATGGTGGTCGTGGACGACTCGCCGTCGATGGATGCCGAGATCTTCAACATGGAGGAGTTCGAGGGCGCCGACTGGGTGCTCGTGTCCGACGAGCTCCCCCTCGACGAGGCCCAGCGCGACGAGCTGCTCGAGGGCTTCCAGGCGACCCACCACGGTGGCGACGGCCGCCAGCCGGTCGGCGACGACGACGAAGACCTCGACTTCGACGACGAAGAAGAGGAAGAGCTCAAGCCGGACGAAGACTTCGACCAGGAATAGCCGCCCGCCCGCGAGGGCATAACCTGCCGCGCGCATGCGGCCCGTCTACTACCTGGCGATCTTCATCCCCGCGGCGGTCGCGCTCGAGCTGGCGCACGCCTCACCGGTCCTGATCTTCACGGCGGCTGCGCTCGGCGTAATCCCGACGGCCGCGCTGATGGGCACTGCGACCGAGGAGCTCGCCGAGCGGACGGGGCCCGGCATTGGCGGCTTCCTGAACGTCACGTTCGGCAACGCGCCCGAGCTGATCATCGCCCTATTCGCGCTCGAGGCAGGGCTGCACGAGGTCGTCAAGGCGTCGATCGTCGGCTCGATCATCGGGAACATCCTGCTCGTGCTCGGAGCGGCGATGCTCGTGGGCGGCTGGAACCGCGACAAGCAGACGTTCAACCGCACGGCGGCGAACGCCCAGTCGGCGATGCTGCTCCTGGCCCTCGCGGCGCTGCTCCTGCCGGCCGCGTTCCAGCTCATCCACGGCGGCAGCCTGCCCGGCGTCGGCGAGGAGCGCCACCCGTTCTCCGACGAGGTGGAGGACCTCTCGCTCGGCGTGGCAATCATCCTGATGGTGAGCTACGGGTTCGGCCTCCTGTTCTCCATGAAGACCCATCGGGCGGTCTTCAACCCGTACGACGAGCACGGCGAGGGCCACAGCTCCGCCGGCTGGTCGATCCGCAGGTCGATGGGCCTGCTGGCGATCGCCGCGGTGCTCGTCGGCTTGATGTCCGAGATCCTCGTTGGCTCGATCTCCGAGGCGTCGCACGAAATCGGCCTCTCCGAGTTCTTCGTCGGCGTCTTCGTGGTCGCGATCGTCGGGAACGCCGCCGAGCACTGGGTCGCCGTGCTCGTCGCCGCGAAGGACAAGATGGACCTGGCCGTGAACATCGCGATCGGCTCGAGCGCGCAGATCGCGCTGTTCGTTGCCCCCCTGCTCGTGCTCCTGTCCTACGTGATCGGCCCGGAGCCGATGCCACTCGTCTTCAACGGCTACGAGCTGGGCGCGATGCTGTTCGCCGTCCTGATCGCGAACTTCCTGACCCAGGAGGGCGAGTCGAACTGGTTCGAGGGCGTGCAGCTACTCAGCCTGTACGCCGTCCTCGGCCTCGTCTTCTACTTCGCTTGAGTCCTTCCACACGCTGAGCCCGATCCCGACGGCGAACGACGCCGCCACCATCGCGAGGCTGGCCTGCGGGCTGACATGGAAGAGATCCTCGGTCAGCAGCTTGACCGCCACGAGGCCGAGCACGAACGCGATCGTCTCGTCGAGGTAGCGGAACCGGCGCATCAGGCCCTCCACGAGCACGAACAGCGCCCGCAGGCCGAGCAGGGCGAAGATGTTCCCCATCCAGATGAGGATCGGGTCCTGGGTGATGGCGAACGCGGCCGGGATCGAGTCGATCGCGAAGGCGATGTCGGCGAACACGATCGCCGCGAGGCACAGGAACAGGGGCGTCGCGTGCCTCGCACCGTCGACGTGCATGAACCAGTGATGGCCGTGATAGGTCCCCGTGACCGGGAAGAAGCGCCGCACGATCCGCACCATCAGGTTGCGGTCGGGATCCACGTTCTCCGCGACGCCTTTCCAGATCCGCACCGCGAGCACCAGCAGCAGCACCCCCAGCACGTAGAGCACGAACTCGAACTGCTCGATCAGGGCGATCCCGCCGGCGATCGCGAGGCCGCGCAGGACCAGCGCGAAGACGATCCCCCAGAAGAGCAGCCGGGCGCGCAGCTCGAACGGCACGGCGAAGTAGGCGAACAGCAGGATGAAGACGAACAGGTTGTCGAGCGACAGCGAGCGCTCGATCAGGTAGACCGTCGTGTAGAGCACCGCCGCGTCGCCGCCGTCCACCGCCCAGACGACCAGCGCGGCGGCGAGGCTGACGGCCAGCCAGCCGATTGACCACCAGACGCCCTCGCGGAAGCTCGGCTCGCGGCCGCGCGCGAAGAACCGGAGGTCGACCAGCAGGAAGACGACAAGCGCGACGCCGAGCGCCGCGTACGGGGCGACGCTGCTCAAGTCCACCGCGCTACTCGAGAAGCGGTTCGCAGAAGGCCTCGCTGGTCTGGTCGTCGGGCAGCGCCCGGACGCAGTCCTCGTAGAGCTCCTGCTGCTCGGATTCGGTCTCCGGCGCCGCCTCGGGTGGGGCCGGCGGGGCGACGGCGCCGCCGCCGAACAGCCCCTCGAGCTGCGTCGTCAGTTCGCTGACCGGCCGCGCGTTCTCCGGGGCCGAGACCTCCTGGGCGGCGCCGATGTTCGCGAACTCGATCGAGAACGAGATCACGCCGCTCTCGAGTCCGCCCACCCGTTCGCGCGCGTCCTCCGGCACCTCGAAGCCGAGATCCGCCGACAGGCGGTGCAGACGCTCGTCGTCCTTCCCGACATAGGCGTCGAAGCGCGGATCGGAGACGACGTCCTCGATCTGCTCCTGCTGCTCGTCGCTGAGGGTCGGCGGAGCCTGCTCGGCGATCGCGCCGCCGAGCTGCGATGCCTCCGCGACGACCGTGTTCAGGTCGTCGAGGATTCGCGCGACGTCCAGGTTCCCGGACACGTGGGTCGTCAGCACGTCCGCGACCTCCTCGTCGCCCTCCACCTCCGCGTCCACGACCCAGTCGCGCGGGGTCACGCCAAAGTCCTCGAGGTCTCGATCGCCCTCTGTCTCGCGGCTCGCCAGCAGCTGGCGATTCAGGTTCTCGACGGTCTCGCGGCTGACCTCGTAGTCGGTGCCCTGCAGGCCGATGAACGCTCGATCGCCCGTCGAGGTCAGCCCCGCTTCGAAGCTCTGCCCCTGCGCCTGGATCGTCACGTTCCAATCGACCGCCGGGAGGGCGCCGTCGGGGTCCGAGTGGTAGGGCCCGGTGAGCGTGATCTGGACCGGTTCCTCGAGCTCGGCCGCGCCCTCGAGCTCGAGCTCGATGTCCAGCGTGATGTCCGCCGAGTCGATCGAGTTCGCGAAGGCGATGTCGAGGAGCTCGGTGGCCGACTCCGTCGCAGCGTCGTCGTCCCCCCCGCACCCCACGACGAGTGCGCCGGCGAGCACGGCAGGGAGGAGCATCGCAACGGCACGTCGAAGCGATCCTGGCACGGCGGGCAGGCTACTAGGAGGCATGAATCGATCCGCAACTACACCTCGACTCAATCGTTAGGAACCTGATGCTGCTAGCGGGAGCCGTAGCGCTCGTCCTGCTCCTCACCGCCCCGCCCGCCCTGGCGGGCGATTCGGTGCTGGTCGTGCGGGGGGACCAGATCGTCGAGCAGTGGGACCCCTACCTCGAGCCGGACCACGATCTCGTCACGCCGGACCCGCCCCCTCCCGGTGCCACGCCCGCCGCCAGCGGTGGCGTCAAGAAGCTGCTCGCACGCGCACGGCGCAAGGGCAAGATCTCCGAGCGCCAGCACGAGCGCTTCACGCGCATCTACGACGAGGCGCGCGCGGTGTACTCGGACCGCGACATCGGTCGCCGCTGCCGCACCCAGCTCGGCCGCGTCCTGGGGATCCTGAACTCGATCGCGCAGCGCGGGAGCCTGAAGCCCAGCCGGATGCCCGCGCTCTTCCTGCAGCTCGAGCGGAACACCGAGTTCTGGCAGCAGGAGCCCGACGTCGGGCTCGGGGAGCGGGTCATGTTCGGCCGCGACCCGCTCCTCCTCCAGCACTACGCGGGCTACGGCCTCCAGATCCAGCCGCTCGGCAACTTCGGCAAGGCGAACGGGCTCTGGCGGGAATGCAAGGAGCGCCCGGACGACTGTCGGCCGAAGCGCCTGCGCCTGCTGCTCGAATCGATGCTCCGCGTGGCGTCGCGGCGGGCGGGCGGCAAGGCCTGGGAGTACTGGTTCCCGTTCGGCGGCGGCTACCCGCCGTGGGCGAGCGGCATGGCGCAGGCCACCGGAATGCAGGCGCTCGCGCGCGGTGCCGCCTTCTTCGACGAGCCGCGCTACCTGAAGGCGGCCGGAAAGGCGCTGCCGCTGTTCCTAGAGCCGCCGCCGACCGGCGTGCGCGTGCGCTCGAAGCGCGGCAACCACTACCTCCTCTACTCGTTCGATCCGCGCCTGCGCATCCTGAACGGGTTCCTCCAGGCGGTCACCGGGCTGCACGACTACGCCCGCGCGAGCGACGACCGCCGCGCCCGGAGGCTCTGGCGCGCGGGCGACCGGCGCGCACGCAGGGAGGTGCCGCGCTACGACACCGGCAACTGGTCGTACTACGCGCTCCCGAACAAGAACCTCTCGACGTGGAGCTACCACGTGCTCGTGACCGAGTTCCTCCAGAACCTCTGCGAGCGGCTCGGCGCGCGCGTGTACTGCAAGACGGCGCGCCGGTTCAACCGGTACTCGGAGCGCCGGGGCGGCCCGCCGCCGCCCGGCCCGCCGGCGCGCGGCAGGCGATGCGGGTACCTCTAGCCGCGCTGGTCATCCTGGCGGCGGGCGCCGCGCCGGCAGCCGCCGCGCCGGTCCTCGCGGTCGGGCCGGATCGGACCGTCCTGCGCGACGACCCCCATCTGCCCCCGCGCGCCACGAGCGACCTGCCGCCGCCCCCCGACGGCGCATCGGCCCAGCGTGGCCGCCCGGCGGCGACCCTGCGGGGTGGCCGCCGCAAGGTCCGTCGCGCCCTCGCCCGGGCGCTCGACCGCGGCCAGATCACGCCGGCGGAACACGACGAGTGGAGAGCCGTCTACCGGGAGGCGCTCGACATGCGCCAGCGCCTGGCGGGCGCGCGCCAGGACCAGCTGAGTGCGGTCATCGAGACGCTCGAGGACATCACCGTGGCGGGCGGGCTCAAGGCCAGCCGGATGCCCGCGCTCTTCCTCCAGCTCGCGCGCAACACGGAGTACTGGCCCGACGAGCCCTACCCCGCGAGCGGCCAGCGCGTGGTCTTCGCCGGTAGCCGGATCGTCTTCCAGCACTACGCCGGCCAGGGGCTCCAGATCCAGCCGCTCGCCAACTTCGGCAAGGCGAACGCCCTGTGGCGCGACGGGCACGTGAACCGGCTCCGGGGATTGGTCGACGAGCTCGTCGCGATCGCATCGCGCCGCGCGGGCTTCACGACCTGGGAGTACTGGTTCGAATTCGGCGGCGGGTCGCCACCCTGGACGAGCGCGATGGCCCAGGGCACGGCGATCCAGGCGCTGACGCGCGCGTCCGACCTGTTGGCCGACCCGAGCTACGGACGGGTCGCGCGACGCGCGGTCGGCGCCTTCCGCAAGCGGGCGCCGCGCGGCGTGCGGGTGCGCGGGATGGACGGCGGCAACCACTACCTGATCTACTCGTTCTCGAAGGGGCTGCGGGTGCTGAACGCGTTCGCGCAGTCGCTCACGGGGCTCTACGACTACGCGGCCGCCACCGGCGAGGATCGCGCGCTCGAGCTGTTCGAGGCCGGCGACCGGTCGCTGCGCGCGGAGCTGCCGCGCTACGACACGGGCGCCTGGACCCTGTACTCGCTCGGCGGCGCCGAGGCGACGCTCGAGTACCACGAGCTCGCCACCGGCTTCATGTCGAACCTCTGCGACCGGCTGGCCGACGCGGCGCACTGCGATGCGGCCGCACGGTTCGAGCGCTACACGCGTGAGTCGCCCCGCCTGCGGCTGCGCACGCACCGGCTGGTCGAGGACGGGCCCCGGCGCGTGCGCTTCCGCCTTTCCAAGGGGTCGACCGTGCGGATCACGATCAGCCGCCGGGGCAGCGTCGTCCACTCCGCCTCCGCCTACGTCCCGTACGGCATTCGCTCGTTCGCGTGGGTTCCGCCCCGGCCCGGCGAGTACGTGGTCACGCTCGCCGCGGAGTCCTTCGACGGCACCAGGGGCTCGACCAGCGGGACGATCATCGTCCGCGAGCGACCCTAGGCCCGTACGATGGCGCCGATGGCGCCCCGAACGATCCTCTACACCGGCAAGGGTGGTGTCGGCAAGACCAGCGTCGCCGCCGCCACCGCGCGCCGCTGCGCCGCGGCCGGCCTGCGCACGATCGTGGTCTCGACCGACCCGGCCCACAGCCTGTCGGACTCGCTCGAGGCCGAGCTGGGCGGGGCGCCCACGCTGTGCGCCCCGCTTCTGTGGGGACAGGAGGTCCAGGCGCAGGAAGAGATGGAGCGCAACTGGGAGGCGGTGTCGGACTGGCTCGGCGAGCTCTTGGCCGACCGGGGCGTTGACCCGATCTCCGCCGAGGAGCTGACCGTCCCGCCCGGGATGGACGAGCTCTTCTCGCTGCTCCAGATCAAGGCGCACCACGAATCGGACGCCTACGACGTGATCGTGGTCGACTGCGCGCCCACCGGCGAGACGCTGCGACTCCTGTCGTTCCCGGACGTTGCGAGCTGGTGGCTCGAGAAGGTCTTCCCGTGGGAGCGGCGCGTGATGTCCGCGGCACGGCCGCTCGCGAAGACGTTCCTCGACGTTTCGCTGCCGGGCGAGGCGGTCTACGACGACGTGGAGCGGCTCGTGCGCAACCTCGTGGCGATGAACGGGATCCTTCGCGACCGCGCCCAAACCTCGATCCGGCTGGTGATGAACCCCGACCGGATGGTGGTCAAGGAGGCGATGCGCACCTTCACCTACCTGAACCTGTACGGCTATCTGACCGACGCGGTCGTCGTGAACCGGGTCTTCCCGCCGGAGATGAACGGGTTCTTCGAGGCCTGGCGCGTCCACCAGGCCGAGCAGATGGAGCTGGTGCGGTCGGCCTTCTCGCCGGTGCCCATCCTCACCGCGCCGTTCTTCGAGCGCGAGGTGATCGGCGCCGAGATGCTCGACCGGCTCGGCGACGAGGTCTTCGCGTCCGAGGACGCGGCGGCCGTGCTCCACGAGGAGCTGACGCAGGAGCTCCAGTCCGAGAACGGGAGCGCGACACTCCGGCTGCCCCTCCCGTTCGTGGAGAAGGGGGACATCGAGCTGAAGAAGGTCGGGCTCGAGGTGATCGTCCGCGTGGGCGGCCAGAAGCGCACGATCATCCTGCCGAACGCGATGGCCGGGTACCGTCCCGCGGGCGCGCGGTTCGAGGACGGCGCGCTGCACGTGGATTTCGAGAGGAGCGAGGGTGGAGCAGGAACGGGACCAGCGGCTGCACGATGACTGGGCAAAGGAGTGGGAGCGCGAGTGGCGCGACGCTCCTCCGCCGCCGCCCCGCGGTGCCGGCCCTGACCTCGCCCCGCTATTCGCGATCGCCGAGGCGCTCCGCCGCGGCGTCCCGCGCGAGCTCCAGGGCCAGTTCAACTCGCTTCTGCGCGAGGTCCTCCTGACCCTGCGCGCCCTGATCGACTGGTACCTGGAGCGGCTCGACCGCGCCGACCGCCAGCCGGACGTCGAGGAGATCCGAATCGACTGAACAAGGGGCCAGGCCCCTTGTTCAGCCTTGCTACACCGGGCCGATCTTGATGTCGCGCAGGCTGTGCTCGTCGGGCAGCTTCTCGAGCACCTCTCGGATGACGCGGTGGACGTCCGGCTCGTCGTGGCCGAAGTCGTCGAGAAGGGACTTCAGCGCGGTGTAGGTGATCTTCAGCTGGGCCGCGGTCAGGTCGAGCCGGTACGCGGTCTCGTCGGGGCCGATCAGCGGCATCTCGTCTTCGCTCATGCGTCCAGCGTAACCTGCGCGGCATGGGATCGAAGACTTGGATCCTCACCGGCTCGCCCGAGAACTTCGCCGCCACCCGCGAGCACGGGTTCCGCGTGATCGGGCTGAAGGAGGGGAGACGGAACTTCGCCGAGCAGATGGAGCCCGGCGACCTGATCGTCTTCTACCTGACCCGCGTCAAGGCGTTCGGCGGCGCCGTCCGGATCACCGGGGAGATGTACGAGGACCGCACGAAGATCTGGCCCGGCAAGCCGGGCAAGGCGGACCCCTATCCGTGGCGGTTCGAAACCGAGCCCGTCGTCGTGCTGGACGAGGGCGACTGGGTCGGGGCCGAGGACCTCGCGCCGGAGCTCGAGCACGCCCGCAAGTGGCCCGCCGAGCACTGGACGCTCGCCTTCCAGGGCCAGCTCCGGGCGGTGTCGGACGCCGACCGGGACCTGATCGTCGCGCGAATGCGCGGCGATGCCGGATCTCTGGGCCGCCTCCGCGAGCGGGTGCCGCAGCCGTCGCGGTGACCGCCGAGCGCGTGCGCACGCTTCTCCTGCGCGGGGACAACCTGCTGAAGAGCGGGCGGCCGGAGCGGTTCGATCGAGCTCTGGCGGCCTTCGAGGAGGCTCGCGCGGCCGCGGCCGACGACGACGTCGCGCCGGAGGTGGCTGCACTCGTGGAGCGGCGGATCGCCACGCTCCACGCGCTGCAGGCGGGTGAGGGCGCGTGAAGCACGCCCGCCATTACACGCTTGCCGAGGCGAACGGGGCGCTCGGCTGGGTCGAGGAGACGCTGGCAGCCCTTCGAAGGGCGCGGCAGGGGCTCTCCGACGACGAGGCCCGGGACGCGCTCGCCGAAGCGGGGCCCACGAACGGGGGCGGCCAGCCGGGCAGGGTGGTCTCGGGCGCCTTCCTCGAGCTTCGTGCCGCGCTCACCAGGCTCCAGGAGGCGGAGGTGGTCCTCCGCGACCTCGACCGCGGCCTGATCGACTTCCCCGCGATCCGCCACGGACGCGAGGTCTATCTCTGCTGGCTCGAGGGTGAGCCGGAGATCGGCTACTGGCACGACCTGGAGGCGGGCTTTGCCGGCCGCGAGCCCCTCTAGCGACATCGGCGGCATGTGGCGGGCGTGGAACGCCGAGCAGCGCGTGGCGGCGGTCGGCGCGACGCTCCTGATCGTCAGCGCGATCGGCCCGTTCTCGTGGGTCGAGGTGGCGATGGTGCTGGTCGGGGTCTCGGTATTGCTCCTACTCCGGCGGCGCGCACAGGGCCGCCCGTTCCATCTGCCGTTCGGCGACGGCATCGTGATCGCCGCCGCGGGGGCGTGGGCGGCTCTGCTCATCCTGATCCGCCTGTTCGACCGGCCGCTCGGACAGGGCATGCTGGCGCTCGCCTGTGCGGCACTCTTGCTCGCGGCGGGGATCCGCGAGCGCGCCCGCCGTCCGATGGACGACCTTCCGCGCGAGCAGGACACCCTCTGGGAGGAGCGCCCTGCGCGCCGCCGCCGCCCGCCTCGCGAGCCACCGCTCTCGCCCTCGCCGGACGACCCCACGCGCGCGCTCCCGGCCGACGAGGAGGCGACCATGCGGCTGCCGGCGCAGAAGGAGCTGCCGGGCATGGACGACCCGAACCCGTACGAGGTGCCGCGCCCGAAGGACCCGCCCGCCCCGGACGACTTGCCCGCGGGGCGCGGGTAGCTGTAACGTCGACTCTGGGTGGTGCGACAGCACACGCAGGGAGGCAACCAATCGAAGGAGAGGCAATGAAGACTTATGTGATCCTCCGCCGCGGCGGGTGGCAATCGGGCGAGGAGCTCGAGCAGGCGGCGGCCCGCTCGAAGGACGTCGGCGAGAACCAGATGTCCGACGACATCCGCTGGATCCGCAGCTACGTGATGGCCGAGGAGGCCGGCGGCCTGGGGACGGTCTGCATCTACCAGGCGAGCAGCCCCGAGGCGATCCGCGACCACGCGTCGCGCGCCGACCTGCCGGTCGACGAGATCGTCGAGGTCGCCGACACGGTCGTGGCCCGCGAGGACCCGGCGACCGCGCCGGCCTAGCTCAAGGTCGGGCGGCGTCCTCGAACGGGAGGACGTCGCCCAGCCCGACCAGCTCGAACACGCGGTCGACCTGCGTCCCCCCGCGGATGATCGTCAACTCGCGGCCCTCGCGCTTGGCACTCTCGTACGCGGTGACCACGAACTGGATGCCCATGGAGTCGATGAACACGAGCTCTGAGAGATCGAGCACGATCTTCTTGGTGCCGTTCATGCCGGCGAGCGCCTCGTCGGCGAGCGGGCGGCCGGCCAGGTCGAACTCGCCCCTGAGCTTCAGGCTGCATGCGCCATCCGGCCCGTTGGCAAGGTGTGCGGAGAAGTCAGACATCGAAGGGGTCCTTCCGTCGAACGCTTGGCTGGGCTCTGCGTCCGGTGGCGCCCGTTGAACGAGAGACGCCGTCCGAAGAATCCCTATCGGCTCCTACCGTAGCACCGCAACGGGGGAGCGGGAACGCATCGCCAGCCACCCCGCCGCGACCGCGACGAACTGCATCAGGGCGGCGATCAGGACCACCGAGCCGGAGTCCAGCGACTCGACGAGGATGCCCGCCGTGCCCGCCCCGAGGGCCACGGCGCCGATCTTGAATCCGACCGCGGTCGTCATCACCTGCCCGTGGAGATGGCGCGGCGTGTGCTGCTGGCGGACCGCGAAGGTGGCGGCGAGCGCCGGCCCGTCGGCCAGGCCGCCCAGCGCGATCAGCGCCACCGCGGCCGGGAGCGTGCCCGCCAACGGCCACGTGAGCATCACGAGGCCCAAGACGCCGATCGCCACCACCATGATCCGCTCGGGCGCATACCTGCGCTGGAGTCCCGTGAACGCGACCGCGCCCACCGCCGACCCGCCGGCGAAGGCCGCCCACAGATAACCGGCCGCGCCGCGCCCGGAGTCGAGGTGCTCGACGGCGAAGAACGGGAACGCGATCGTGAGCAGCCCGATGCCGCCGAGGCCGATGGCCCCGATCAGCGTCGCCCCCAGGAGCGGCGGCGTGTGCGCGAGGTGGCTCAGGCCGGCCCGCACGATCTGGCGGAGCGAGTCGAAGTCACTCCGCGGCGCGCGGTCGAGTCCGGGGATGCGCAGGATCAGCACGAGCGCGGCCAGCGTGAGCGCGATCTCGAGCACCACCGCCTCGGCCGGCCCGAACACCGCCACCACCGTGCCGGCAATCGCCGGGCCCGCGATCAGGGCGGTGTTGAAGCTCGTGGCCTCGAGAGCGTTGGCCGGCGCGAGCAGGTCCTCCGGGACGACCTGGGGGATCAGGCTGGTGAAGCCGCCGAAGGACAACGGGTAGGTCAGCCCGACCACGAGTCCGAGCGCCGGAATCGCGGCGTCGGGCATGGACCCCGGCAGGACCAAAAGCAGCGTCAGCCCGGAGGCGGCCAGCAGTTGGTCGCAGACCATCGCGAACCGGCGCCGGCCGGTCAGGTCGAGCCAGCCGCCGAGGAGCGGGGCTGTGATCAGGCTGGGGAAGGTGACGCAGGCGACCGTCGCGCCGGCGATGACCGCGCTGCCGGTGCGGTCCAGCACGTGCAGCACGACCGCCACCGAGAACATCTCGTCCGCGACGCGCGCCGAGGTCGCGGCCGCGAAGAAGTTGACGTAGCCGCGCGTGCGGCGGAGCCGCCCGTACTCAATCTTCGAAGAACGCGTATCCGTATTCGCCACGCTTGAGGGCAAGTTTGGCGATCGCGATCATTCGGTCGTCGTCGTTCTTCTCGATCTGCCCGAAGTTCTGGCGGACGCGGCGTGCCGCGCGGGTGCAGAAGGTCTCGGCGATGTAGCGCTCCTGGCCCGACGGCTCGACGCCGTGCTCCTCGAGGATCGCGGACACCCGCGAGAGCACCGCCACCTGGGCGTAGATGTCGGACACGGCATCCGCGAGGCGCTTCTGCTGGAACTGCCGCTCGATGACCTTCTTCCTGTGCTCGCGCAAGAGGCCCTCGGTCTGGCTGCGGAGCTCCTTCACCTGCTCGGAGAGGTCATCCGCCAGCGGCTTCAGCTCCTCGTGCGCCTTGGTGATCCGGTCGGGACGGACCTCGCGCTGGATCCGGTCGCCCACGTACTCGGCCAGCACGCCGAGGGAGCCGATCGGCGAGGACCAGTCGAGGTCGGCCAGCTCGCTCAGCTTCTCGCCCACCGGCTTCATCCCCGACAGCGCGATGAAGGCGCGCATCACGTCGTTCGCCCCCTCGAAGATCGGGAAGATCCGCGTGTCGCGCAGCACCTTCTCGTAGGGCTCGTCGCGCATGTAGCCCGCCCCGCCCTTCAGCTGGAGGGCGCGATTCGTGCCGTACCAGAGGAACTCGGTCGCGGACACCTTCACGATCGCCGACTCGAGCGAATAGTCGGGCACGCCGGCGTCCACGAGCCCGGTCGTCATGTAGGCCATGGCCTCTAGCCCGAACAGGTACGAGACCATCCAGCCGATTTTGTCCTGGACGAGCTCGAACTCCGCCAGCGGCATCCCGAACTGGCGCCGCTCCTTGACGTGGTCGATGACCTTGTCCAGCAGGATCTTCGTGCCGCCGACGGAGCCGGTGCCGAGCGACATGCGGCCGTTGTTCAGCGTGTGCATCGCGATCTTGAAGCCGTCGCCGGGCTCGCCGAGCACGTTGTCGGGCGGAACCCGCACGCCGTTGAAGTGCAGGTGGCGCAGGTCGTTCGCGCGCAGGCCCATCGTGTCGTAGCGGTGGCCGACCTCGAAGCCCTCCATGTCGCTCTCGACGAGGACGGCGATGAACTCGTCGGTGTCCTCGATGCGGGCGAACGTGGACAGCACGCCCGCCTTCGAGCCGTTGCCGATATAGCGCTTCTCGCCGTTCAGGACCCAGGAGCCGTCCGACTGGCGGGTGGCCGTCGTCTGGATCCCGTTCACGTCCGAGCCCGCGGTCGGCTCGGTCAGCGCGAATGCCGCGAGCCGGCGCCCGGCCGCGAGGTCGGGCAGGAAGCGCGCCTTCTGCTCGTCGGTGCCGTACAGGGCGATCGGCTTCATTCCGATCGACTGGTGGACGCCCATGATCACCGAGAGCGTCGGATCGACCTGCGCGAACACCTCGGATACGCGGCAGTAGCCCGTCTGCGAGAGGCCCTGGCCGCCGTACTCCTCGTCCACGTAGAGGCCGCACAGCCCCGCCTCGCCCAGCGCTGCGATGACGTCGTCGCCGATCCAGCGCTCCTCCTCGGCGCGGCGCGGGTCCATCAGCTCGTCGGCGATCGCGCGCAGCCTGCGGATCAGCTCGCGGATCCGGTCCTGCTCCTCGTCGTCCGGCTTCGGGTACGGGAAGACGAGGTCCTCGTGGATCTCGCCGAGGAAGAGCGACTTGGCGAAGCTGGAGACGCCGTCGCCGGTCGCTGGTCGCTGGTCGCTGGTCGTGCCGGTTTCTGGCTGCGCCATGTCAGCCTGCGCTGCCCGCGGCGACCCCGTCGGCCACGGCGTCGGGCTTGCGCGGGCCCGGCCCGGCGTAGTTCGCGGTGGGCCGGATCAGGCGGCCCTCGCGCTTCTGCTCGAGGATGTGCGCCGACCATCCGGCCACGCGCGCGCACGAGAACATCGGCGTGAACAGCTCCGGCGGGACGCCCGCGTAGTCGAGCACCACGGCCGACCAGAACTCCACGTTCGTGGCCAGAACACGGTCGGGCTTGCGCGCCTTGAGCTCCGCGAGCGCGGCCTTCTCGAGCGCCTCGGCTACGTCGAGGCGCGGCGCGCCGATCTCGCGTGCGGTCCGGCGCAGAACACGGGCGCGCGGGTCCTCGGCGCGGTAGACGCGGTGGCCGAAGCCCATCAGGCGGTCGCCGCGGTCGAGCAGCTTCTTCACGTAGGCCTCGGCATCGCCTTCGCGCGCGACGTCGTCGAGCATGTCGAGGACTCGCGAGGGAGCCCCGCCGTGCAGCGGCCCGGACAGCGCCCCGACGGCGGCAGACAGGCATGCGGCCGCGTCGGCGCCGGTCGAGGCGACGACGCGGGCGGTGAAGGTGGAGGCGTTCATCCCGTGCTCCGCCGCCGAGATCCAATAGGCGTCGATCGCCTGCACGTGCTTTGGATCGGCCTCGCCGCGCCAGCGGATCAGGAAGCGCTCGGGGATGGAGCGCGCCCGGTCGATCTCGGGCTGCGGGACCGGCGGCACGCCGGCGCCGCGCGCTGACTGGGCGACGAAGGAGAGCGCCATGACCGACGCTTGGGCCAGGTCGTCGCGGGCCTGGTCGTCGGCGATGTCGAGCAGCTGACCCATGCCCCACTCCGGGGCCAGCATCGCGAGCGCGGACTGGAGGTCAACGCGCGAGTCGCCGGACCGGACGGAGACCGGGTGCGGCTGCGCGGGCGGGAGGCCGGGCTCGTACTGCCCGTCCACGAGGAGGCCCCACACCTTCTCGAACGGAACGCTGCCGACGAGGTCCTCGATGTCGACGCCGCGATAGCGGAGGGCGCCGCCCTCGCGGTCCGGCTCGGCGATCTGAGTTTCGAAGGCCACTACGCCTTCGAGGCCGGACTTGACCTCGCTCACCTGGCTCCTTTCGTGGGAGGCCCGGAGAATAGTCAAGGTATGGTGCGCTCTTGGGGAGGGGATGAACACGAGGCCTAGCGTCAGCGATCCGCTGTGGGACGCGGAGCAGGACAGGGCGCCGTTTCGTTGGCGCCCCGCTCGGCTGGGCCGCCAGGCCGAAAGCAAGGAGCGCGGCGCCTCGCTTTTCGAAGTTCCCTCCGGCGCGGCGACGTTGCCGCTCCGCCCGCACCGCGCCAACGAGGAGATGGTCGTCGTGCTGGTGGGGCGACCGACGCTGCGCACGACCGACGGCGAGCGGGAGCTCGCCGAGGGCGAGGTGGTCTCCTTCCCCACCGGCCGGCGGGGTTCGCACCGGCTCGAGAACCGCACCGACGGGCCGGTCCGCATCCTGGTGGTCAGCACGATGATCGGCCCCGACGCGGTCGAGCAGCCCTAGGCGACATGCGGGTCCTGGTCGTCGACAGGAGCTCCGGCTTCCGGGACCTCGTGCGGCGGGCGGTGACCGAGAGCGGCCACGGCGAGATCGTGGGCCACGTCGCACGCGCCGAGGAGGCGACCTCGGCGGTCGCCGAGCACCGGCCCGACGTGGTGCTGATGGCGCGCTCGCTCCCCGACCACGACGGCGTCTGGGCGACACGGCAGATCAAGGTCCTGTTCCCACACGTGGATGTGGTGGCTCTGACCGCCGCCGGTGACGGCGCCGCCGGGGAGGCCTTCATGGCCGCCGGCGCCACCGCCCGGTTCGACAAGGAGGACCTCCCGGGCGTGCTCCGGTGGCTGGCTGAGGAGCGCCCTCCACCGTAAGTTGACCGTAGTCCGGTTGGCTGCTAACTTATCTTCCGTAAGCGGACCACGGTCCGAAACCTCCTCCGAAGGAGCGGGAGATGTCAGTAGCAACCGCAGTACCGACCGGCACGTGGACCGCCGACAAGGTCCACTCCTCTATCGGCTTCGAGGTCGAGCACATGGTCTCGACGTTCCGGGGCCGCTTCGAGGACTACGACGTGCGAATCGCCGACGGCAGGCTCGAGGGGGCCGTCCGCGTCGCGAGCGTGAGGGTGTACGACGAAAACCTCGAGGCGCACCTGCAGTCGCCCGACTTCTTCGACGCGGAGCTCCACCCCGAGCTGCGCTTCGAGTCGCGCGACCTGACGATCGACGACGAGGGCGGCGTGACGCTGGAGGGCGACCTGACGATCAAGGGCGTTACCAAGCCCGTCACCGGCCGTGGCCGCTACGTCCACGTCGAGGCCGACATGGGCGGCGGCGAGCGCATCGGCCTCGCCCTCGAGGCGACCGTGGACCGGCGCGAGTTCGCCCTGAACTGGAACGCGCCGCTTCCGAAGGGCGGGTTCGTCCTCGGCAACGACGTCACGCTCGTCGTGGCGCTCGAGCTGGTGCGGGCGGCGGAGTAACCGTGACCGTCCTCGGCATCAGCGGGAGCCTCCGCGCGGACTCCCACAACACCCGGCTCCTCCGGGCGGCGGCCGACAGGCTGCCGCCCGGCGCCGAGCTGCGCATCTTCGACGGGCTGCGCGACGTCCCGCCGTTCGACGAGGACGCCGAGGATGCCCCTCCCCCCGCCGTCGTGGCGCTGAAGAACGCGATTGCCGATGCGGACGCGGTCCTGATCGCCACCCCCGAGTACAACCACTCGATCCCGGGCGTGCTGAAGAACGCGCTCGACTGGGTGTCGCGGCCGATCGCCGCGAGCCCGATGCGCGGCAAGCCCGCGCTCGTGATCGGCGCGAGCACCGGCATGTTCGGAGCGGTGTGGTCGCAGGCGGAGACGCGCAAGGTGCTGGGCGCCCTGGGCGCACGCGTGATCGACGAAGAGCTGCCGGTCGCGCGAGCGCCGGAGGGCCTCGATGATCCCGAGGTCCTGGGGCGGCTCGAGGGCCTGCTCGCACAGCTCACTTCGCATCCCGTGCTTGCGCGGGCTGCATAATCGGGAGGGTCGGAATGGGCTCGCAATCGCTTCCAGTCATCGGCTCACAGGCGCATGAGCGCGCGGACGCCGCGCGCAACCGCGAGCGGATCCTGGATGCGGCGCGCCGGCTGATCGACCGACAGGGGATCGACCAGCTTTCGATGGACGCGCTCGCGGCGGAGGCCGGCGTCGGGAAGGGAACGATCTTCCGCCGCTTCGGCGACCGCGCCGGGCTTGCGCACGCGCTGCTCGACGAGCATGAGAGCGCCTTTCAGGAGGCGTTCATCCGCGGCGAGCCGCCGCTCGGGCCCGGCGCGCCCCCCGTCGACCGGCTGCGCGCCTTCGGTCACGCGATGATCGACCTGCTCGAGTCGCACGGCGACATCATCCTCGCCGCGGAGTCCGGCTCCGCGTGCGCGCGCTTCCGCGCTCCGGCGTTCCGGGCCCACCGTGCACACGTCACGAGCCTGCTCCGCGAGCTGGACCCCCGCCTCGACGCGGAGTACCACGCGGACTCCCTGCTCGCCGTGCTCGCTGCCGACCAGCACCGTCACCTCCGCCGCGAGCGCGAGATGCCGGTCGAGCGCCTGCGTGCCGGCTGGGACTCCGTGGTCGCCGCGGTCGAGGCACTCGCCGGCCGGTGAGGGTCTGGGTCGCCGAGGCGCGCGAAGCGACGGCCGTCGCGCGCCTCCTGGTCGAGTTCGGCGAGGGCCTCGGGAGCTCGCCGCCGCCGCTCGCGGAGGTCGAGGCGAGCGTCAGGCGGATCATGGCCGGGGACGACGGGGAGTTCCTGGTGGGCTCGTCGGGGGACGGCGAGGATCCGGCCGGCGTGTGCCAGATCCGCTTCCGCCTGAGCGTCTGGAAGTCCGCCGAGGACTGCTGGCTCGAGGACCTGTTCGTGCGCGAAGAGGCGCGCGGGGCCGGGCTGGGCCGGGCGCTGGTCGAGGCCGCGATGGCCCGCGCGCGCGAGCGCGGCTGCCGCCGGATCGAGCTGGACGTGAACGAGAGCAACGCGCCCGCGCGGGCGCTCTACGCGGCCTGCGGGTTCACGGACCACAAGGGCCCGGGCCAGAGCCTCTTCATCGGGCGGGCACTCTGAGGGCCGAGGATCTCCACACACTGCCGGACGATCTGCCCGTCCCGGTTGATGACGGGGCGGCCGATCACCTGGTCGGCTCCCCGCTGGCGGCGGTCACGCTCCCCGCCACGTCTGGCGAGGAGGTCGAGCTCGCGGCTCTCAGAGGCCTCTCGGTGATATTCGCCTACCCGCGCACGGGGCGCCCCGGCGAGCCCTCGCTGGGTGGCGACGCCGCGTGGAACGCCATTCCGGGCGCCCGCGGATGCACGCCTCAGGCCTGTGCGATCCGCGACGCGCACGCGGAGTTCACTGCACGAGGCGTGCGCGTGTTCGGTCTCTCGACGCAGAGTCCGGAGGATCAGCGCGAGGCTGCTGAGCGGCTTCACCTTCCCTACCCGCTCCTGTCAGACCCCGATGCCCAACTCGGCCTGCCGACCTTCGAGGTCGAGGGCCTGAAGCTCTATCGGCGGCTCACTCTGATCGTCCGCGACGGCGTCGTGGAGCACGCGCTCTACCCGGTCTTCCCCCCAAACGAGGCGGCGGCGCAGGCGCTCGCGACCCTCGCACCCAGCGATTGACGCATTTGTGGGGCTATAGCCCCTGAAATGCATCGATCGGCCTACCCTGCGCGGCCGTGAGCGACATCGAGCGGCGGATGCGGGAGCGGCGCGAGCGCGAGTGCACGCGCAAGCAGCGCTACGAGACGGAGGGCGACGCCCGCGCGACCGCCGATCATCAGGCGCGCGCGACCGGACGCGAGCTGAACGTCTACGAGTGCGTCTGGTGCCGCGGCTGGCACCTCTCCTCGTTCCGCTAGCGGGTGAGCTGCAGCCAGAGCGGCAGGCCCACGGTCGCCAGGAAGATCATCAGGATCCCCGTGGCGACCATCGTCTTCACCTTGAAGATGTGGCCGAGGATGCCGACGGCGAAGCCGAGCAGGAGGAGCGCGATGTAGGCCTCGGGCTCGGTGCGCCAGTCGCCCGTGGGCTCGGGGCCCTGCTCGGGGTCGAGGAACTGCGCGATCAGGGCCAGGAGCACCCCGGAAGTATCCTTGAGCGGGTGGCGGCGGAGCTTCAGAGCGTCGATCAGGTCAAGGCTCGCCTTGCCGAGGTCGGTTACCTCGCGGACGAGCCGGCCGCGCTCGTCTCCTACCTGGCCGCCCAGCTCGGAAAGCCGGTGCTCGTGGAGGGGCCGGCGGGGGTCGGGAAGACCGAGCTCGCGAAGGCGCTCTCGCGCGCGACCGAGCGGCGCCTGATCCGGCTCCAGTGCTACGAGGGCCTCGACGAGGCCAAGGCCCTGTACGAGTGGAACTACCGCAAGCAGCTCCTGCGCATCCAGAGCGAGGCGCGCGACACCGGCTGGGAGACCGTCAAGGAGGACATCTTCGGCGAGGAGTTCCTGCTCGAGCGGCCGCTCTTGACCGCGATCGCCACGGAGGAGCCTGTGGTTCTGCTGATCGACGAGATCGACAAGACGGATCAGGAATTCGAGGCGATGCTGCTCGAGCTCCTCTCCGACTTCCAGATCTCGATCCCCGAGCTCGGCGTGATCGAGGCGAAGAGCCACCCGATCGTGGTGCTCACCTCGAACAACTCGCGTGAGCTCACCGAGGCGCTGAAGCGCCGCTGTCTCTACCTCTGGCTCGACTACCCGGACGCGGAGCGGGAGCTCGAGATCGTGCGACTGCACGCACCCGACCTGCCCGATTCGGTGGCTCGACGGCTGGTGGAGGTCGTCCACATGGTCCGCAACCTCGACCTCAAGAAGCCGCCCTCGATCGCCGAGTCGATCGACTGGGCGCGCGCCCTGCTGCTGCTCGGCGCCGAGGACATCGACCAGTCCGTCCTCGAGCACACGATGTCGATCATCATCAAGCACCGCACCGACCTGGACATGGTCGCGGAGCGCGTCGGCGTGAAGCTAACCGATGGACTCATCGGACGCCAGTCGGCGTAGCGGCTTCGCGCCGCGGCTGCTCGAGTTCGCCGACGAGCTGCGTCACGAGGGCATGCACGTCGGGACGTCGGAGCTGCTCGACGCCTTCGCGGCGCTCGAGCACGTGCCATGGACAAGCGAGGAGGACTTTCGCTCCGCGCTGGCGGCCACGCTCGCCAAGTCGCAGGAGGACCGGCGTGTCTTCGACATCCTCTTCGAGCGCTACTTCTTCCGCGCGGTCGAGCGCGAGGCCGTCGAGCGCGGCCTTGCCGAGCACGGCGCGATCGAGGACGGCTACCAGGGCGACCAGAACATGCTCGACCTGGACAGCCTCCGCAACCAGATCCGCAACGCCGTGCGGGCGGGCTCGGATGGCGAGATGCGCGACCTGGCGCGGCTGGCGATCGCGGCCTTCGGACGCGAGGGCGCCGGGAGCGGCGTGATTGGCGTGGATGTGCAGCGCATCCGGCGGACACTCGGGCTGAAGGGTCAGAGCGAGCAGGACATGGCCGCCCGTCCGGACCCTGACGCGGTGCCGCGCGAGCGGCTGCGCCAGTTCGAGCGCCACCTCCGGCGCGAGCTCGAGCGCGACATGATCGAGCGGACGCAGGCGCTCCCGCCGGCGCGGCCGCTGCGCGAGTTCGACCGCGCCCTGCCCACCAACCCCACCCAGGACCTCGCGCAGGTCCATCGCGTCGTGATGCAGCTGAAGCGGCGCCTCGCCACGCAGGGGCACGAGATGCGCGGCCGCCGCCGCGGTCGGGTCGTGGACGTCCGCCGGACGATGCGGGCATCACTCGAGACGGGCGGGGTGCCGCTTCACCTTCGCTACCGCCCGCGGCGCCCGCGCCGGCCCGAGCTCTTCGTTCTGTGCGATGTCTCGACCAGCGTCACGAGCGCGAGCGTCTTCTTCCTATCGGTGCTCCATGCCCTCCATGACTCCTTCCGGAAGCTGCGGTCGTTCGTCTTCGTCGAGCGCATCTCGGAGGTGTCCGAGGTCTTCGAGCGCGAGCGCTCCTTCAAGGCGGTCTCGCGCGCCATCGCCACCGACTCGGGGGTGGCCGACGTCTCGGGCTACACGGACTACGGCCGCGTATGGCTCGAGTTCTACGAGCAGGTGATCGACGACCTCGACCCGCGCTCGACCGTGATCGTGCTCGGCGATGCGCGCACCAACGGGCGCGAGCCGCATGCGAAGGCCTTCGGGGCCATCGCCGAGAGGTCCAACCGGATGTTCTGGATGAACCCCGAGCCGAAGCTGTATTGGAACTACGGCGACTCGGTCATGGCGGCTTACGAGCCGTACTGCGACGGCGTATTCGAGTGCTGGACCACGAAGCAGCTCGAGGGCTTCGTGAACGCGCTCACCGATCAGCGCGCCACGCGCTAGAGAAACAGGCCTTTTCTGCCGATACTCATGGGGTGACTCGCCGAGCCGCATGGATCGTGGCTGTCCTGTTGCTCCTGCTGCCCGCGACGGCCCGCGCCGACCACCCCGGCGACCGTGAGGCTGCCGTGATTGGACAGGCCCACATGGAGCAGCACGCCAAGATCTGGAAGGCCCAGGCCCGGGCGCGCGCTCGCTGGTCGAAGATGTCGCGCGCGGAGCGTCGAGCAATGCAGCGGAAGCAGCGCCGGGCCGCGCGGCGCTCCTACCTCCGCGCGAGTGCTTCTACGGACGCCCCCGCCGACGTCGGCAGCTGGGCGGCGCCGTTCGTGATGACCTCGAACTACAAGGGCTACGCCATCCACGCGGCGATGCTGCACACGGGGAAGGTCCTCATGTGGGGCTACCCGATCCACGTCAAGCAGGCGGCGTTCCGCGGGAACGAGAGCTACGCGTGGCTGTGGGACCCCTCCCAGGGGTACGGCGCCGGCGCCGTCGAGAGCGTGACGCCGGTGATCGACGGCGAGAACGTGTCGATCTACTGCTCCGGCATGTCCTTCCTTCCTGACGGCCGCGTGCTCGTCGTCGGCGGCAACCTCTCCTGGGGCAGCGACGACCCGGACGACGAGTTCGAGGATTTCGCCGGGCTGGACCGAGCGCTTCTGTTCGACCCCGCGACGGAGACGTGGACCGAGCTACCGCGTCCGTCCGGCTCGCACGGCCGCTGGTACCCGACGCAGACCCTGCTCCCGGACGGCCGGACCTTGGTGATCAGCGGGCTGAGCGATGTGGCGCCGGGCGGCGTGCTGAACAACACGCACGAGATCTACTCGGCCGACGGCCAGTCCGCAATCCAGCTCGACTCGGCCGCCCAGCGTCGAAACACCGAGCTCTACCCCCACCTCTTCACGATGCCGGACGGCAAGCTGCTCCTCGCGGGGCCCGATGCGGACGATTCGGCCCGTTTCGATCCGGGCAACCTCGCCGACCCGTGGACCGACCTGCCGCCTCTGTCGAAGCAGCGGATCGGCGGTACGGCCGTGCTCATGCCGGAAGGCCCCGATGGCTCCAGTCAGGTGGCGCTGATCGGCGGTGAGCCCTATGGCCAGTCGCCGGCGCCGCTGAACGAGCTGATCGACCTCGACAATGCGACGCCGAGCTGGACGAGCTTCCCTGCCCTCTCCGCGCAGCGGACGTACCCGAACACGGTGATCCTGCCCGACCGCTCGCTCGTGACTGTGGGCGGCGAGGACCGCGTCGGGACCTGGCCGCCGGCCGAGCGGAAGGTGGAGCTCTTCGACCCGGTCACGGGTAGCTGGCGGACCGGGCCGGCCCAGGTCGAGACGCGCAGCTATCACTCGACCGCGCTGCTCCTGCCGGACGGCCGCGTCCTCTCGACCGGCGATGACCTCAACCCGACTCAGACGGGGAACCGGGCCGACTCCTCGCCCGACGACACCGGCGAGATCTACTCGCCCCCGTACCTCTTCCAGGGAGCGCGGCCGACGATCTCGTCCGCCCCCACGCGCGTGCGCTGGGACGTGCCCGTCGGCGTCGGGGCGCCCGGCGATATCGACGACGCGGTGCTGATCGCGCCGGCGGCCGTCACGCATGCGAACGACATGAACCAGCGGCTCGTCCCGCTCGACATCGTCGACACCTACTCCGGCTTTGGGGTCACCGTGCAGAGCCCCCCGTCGGCCAACGTCGCTCCCCCGGGCTGGTACATGCTCTTCCTCTTGAACAACGGCGTGCCGTCGGTGGCGAAGTGGGTGCGGCTCGACAGCGGGGCGCCCGAGGTGGCGGCTCTGCCGCCGGGCGCCGGGACGGACACGACCCCACCGAATACCTCGATCACGAGCGCGCCTACCGGCACCGTCGCTTCCGACGCAGCCACCTTCTCATTCAACTCGACCGAGGCGGGCTCTTTCGAGTGCAAGCTCGACTCGGGCGCATGGACCGGTTGCACGACGCCCAAGAGCTACAGCGCGCTGGCGGAGGGCACGCACACGTTCTCGGTCCGCGCCAGTGATGCCGCGGGGAACACGGACCCGACCCCGTCCTCGCGGGCCTGGACCGTCGACACGACCGGTCCGAACACGTCGATCAGCGGCGGGCCGACCGGTGCCGTTCAATCGACGGCGGCCTCGTTCACCTTCACCTCGTCGGAAGCGGGCGTCTCGTTCGAGTGCAAGCTCGACACGGGTGCGTGGGGAGCTTGCACGAGCCCCAAGGCCTACAGCGCGCTCACGAACGGCTCGCACACGTTCTCCGTCCGCGCGGAGGACGCCCTGGGCAACACCGACCTGACCCCGGCGTCGCGCACCTGGACGGTTGACACGGTCGCCCCGAACACGTCGATCACCTCCGGCACGAGCGGCACGGTGGCCTCGGACTCCGCGGTGTTCGCGTTCTCCTCCACCGAGGCCGGCTCCTCGTTCGAGTGCAAGCTCGACACGAATGCTTGGCTCGCCTGTGCCGGCTCCGCCGCATACGACGGGCTCGCCGACGGTCCGCACACGTTCCAGGTGAGGGCCACGGACGCGGCCGGCAACACGGACGCGAGCCCTGCCTCGCGCACCTGGACGGTCGACACGACGGTCCCCGAGACGTCGATCGGGCCCGGCCCGACCGGCACGGTGCGATCGAAGTCGGCGTCCTTCGGCTTCTCGTCGGACGACTGGGCGGCGTCATTCGAATGTCGGCGCGACGCGGAGGCATGGGGAGCGTGCACCAGCCCGCATGAATACTCGAACCTGGCTGAAGGCGGTCACGTCTTCTACGTCCGTGCGAAGGACGGCGTCGGCAACCAGGACGCCACGCCCGCATCCCGCGCATGGACAGTCGACACGGTTGCTCCGACCACGTCGATCTCCGACGCCCCGAGCGGGACGGTCGCCTCGAGGGCAGCCTCGTTCGAGTTCTCCGCGAACGACCCGAACGCAACGTTCCAGTGCCGCCTCGACGGCGGGGCATGGGGTGGCTGCGCGAGCCCGCACAGCGAGGACGATCTGGCCGACGGGCAACACTCCTTCGAGGTGAGGGCCCTCGACGCGGTCGGGAACGCGGACGCCTCACCCGCCTCCCAGTCCTGGACGGTCGACATGACGGCTCCCGCGGCCGCGATCACGAGCGGCCCGACCGGCGCCGTTGCCAGCGACGCCGCTACGTTCGAGTTCGTCTCCGCTGACGGGGCCGCGACGTTCGACTGCGCCCTCGACTCCGAGACGGCATGGGCGCCGTGCGACAGCCCGCATGAGTTGACCGGACTCGCCGACGGCCCGCACACTTTCCGCGTACGCGCGCGGGACGCCGTCGGCAACGACCACGGTGACCCGGCGGTGCGGTCGTGGACCGTCGATACGGCCGCGCCCGCCACGGCGCTCACGAGCGGCCCCAGCGGACGCGTCAACTCGATCTCGGCATCGTTCAAGTTCACCTCGGAGGCGGGAGCGGCCTTCGAGTGCAGCCTCGACGCGGGCGCGTGGACGCCGTGCGCGAGCCCCGCGGCCTTCGGTTCGCTGGTGGAAGGCGCCCACACGCTGAGCGTGCGGGCGAGAGATGCCGCCGGGAACGCCGACGCCAGCCCGGCGACGCGCACCTGGACGATCGACCTGTGGCCGCCCAGCACCTCGATCACGGGCGGCCCGGCCGGCACCACGACGGCGGACTCGGCGACGTTCAGCTTCTCCGCCGGCGGGGAGGCCGGCGCCTCATTCACGTGCCAGCTCGACGCCGGCGCGTGGGTCGGGTGCACCACCCCGATGACCTACACGGACCTCGCGGACGGCGCGCACACGTTCTCCGTCCGCGCCCGCGACGCCGCCGGCAATCTGGACCTGACCCCGGCCTCTCGCACGTGGACGGTCGACGCGGACCCGGTGCCGGAGCCCGAGCCCGAGCCCGAGCCAGAACCCGAGCCGGAACCGGAGCCGGAGCCCGAACCGGAGCCGGAGCCCGAACCCGAACCGGAGCCCGACTTCGCCGGACCCGTCCTGCGACTCGACTTCGCCGAGCAGCGCTGGCTGCGCCGCCTGCGCCGGACCGGCGAGCTGCGTGTGAAGGTGCGCGTCGACGAGCCGGCGAAGGTCGCGCTGAAGCTGTACCGGGGCAAGCGGCGCGTCAGTCGGAAGCGGGCTCAGATCCGCCGGCCGGACATCACGCGCACACTGACGCTCAGTCCACGGCGAAGCGTGATCAGGTGGCTGCGGCACACGTCGGCGCCGCGCCTGCGATTCGTGGTCGTGGCCAAGGACTCGGCCGCCAACGACACACACTGGACCCGGCTGCTCAAGCCTGCCGCGCGCCGTTAGCGGCTCCCTACGCCGCCAGCGGCTCGCGCGACGGCTCGAGCGCCAGCTCGAGCACCTCGCCGATCGTCATGACCGGATGGAAGCTCATCTCGTCGCGCACGTGCTCGGGGACGTCGTCCAGGTCGGCGCGGTTGCGCTCGGGCAGGATCACATCGGTCAGCCCCGCGGCGTGCGCGGCCAGCACCTTCTGCTTGACCCCGCCGATGGGCAGCACGCGGCCCTGGAGCGTGATCTCGCCGGTCATCCCCACCGTGTGCTTGACGGCGCGCCCCGACAGGAGCGAGGCCAGCGCCGTAGTCATCGTGATGCCGGCGCTCGGCCCGTCCTTGGGGATCGCCCCGGCGGGCACGTGGACGTGGAAGTCGCGGTCGTCGAAGCCGTCGTCGGCGATGCCGAGCTCGGCCGCGTGCGCGCGCACGTAGGAGAGCGCGATCCGCGCCGACTCCTTCATCACGTCGCCGAGCTGTCCGGTGAGCGTCAGGCCGCCCTTGCCGCCGCCCGCCATCGACGTCGCCTCCACGAACAGGACGTCGCCGCCGGTGCCGGTCACCGCCAGGCCGGTCGCGACGCCGGGCACCGCCGTCCGCTCGGCCGCCTCCTGGAAGAACCGCTGCCGGCCGAGCGCGTCGCGCACGGCGTCGCGGTCGATGACAACGGCATTTACCAGGGGGCCAGGCCCCCTGGTAACCGACGCGATCTTCGTCGCCGTCTTCCGCAGCAGGGTGCCCAGCTCGCGCTCCAAGTTGCGCACCCCCGCCTCACGGGTGTACTCGGAGACCACCTGCTCGAGAAGCTCGTCCGAGACCTCCACCTCGTCCGGGCGCAGTCCGTTCCGCTCGAGCTGGCGCGGCCACAGGTAGCCGCGGGCGATGGCGACCTTCTCGTCGGTCGTGTAGCCGTCGAAGCGGATCACCTCCATGCGGTCGAGCAGCGGGCCGGGGATGGTCTCGGCGACATTGGCCGTGGCGATGAAGAGGACCTGCGAGAGGTCCAGCTCGACGTCCAGGTAGTGGTCGCGGAACGAGTCGTTCTGCGCGGGGTCGAGCACCTCGAGCAGTGCCGCCGAGGGGTCGCCGCGCCAGTCGGCGCCGACCTTGTCGACCTCGTCGAGCATGATCACCGGGTTCATCGTCCCGGCGTCGCGGAGGGCGCGGACGAGGCGACCCGGGAGCGCGCCGATGTACGTGCGGCGGTGGCCGCGGATCTCGGCCTCGTCGCGGACGCCGCCCAGCGACATCCGGACGAACTCGCGCCCGGTGGCGCGCGCGATCGACTCGCCGATCGAAGTCTTGCCGGTGCCGGGCGGGCCGATCAGCGTGAGGATGGCGCCCGAGCGCTTGTCTTCCTGGATCCCGCGGTCCTGACGCAGCTTGCGCACAGCCAGGTATTCCGTGATCCGGTCCTTCACGTCCTCGAGCCCGGCGTGGTCGGTGTCGAGCACCTCGCGCGCGTGGTTCGGGTCAAGCCGCTCCTCGGAGCGCTTCGACCACGGCACGGCGATCAGCCAGTCGAGATAGGTGCGGATCATCGAGCCCTCGCCGGTGGCGTCGCCCATGCGCTCGAAGCGCGCGAGCTCCTTCTCGGCCTGCTCGCGCACCTCGTCGGGCATGCCTGCCTCGTCGATCTTGGCGCGGTACTCGTCGGCGACCGAGCCCTCGTCCTCGCCGAGCTCCTTGCGGATCGAGTCCATCTGCTTGCGCAGGAAGTACTCCCGCTGCTGCTTCTGCGCGCCGCTCTCGACGTCGTCGCGGATGCGCCGGCGCACCTGCATCTCGGTGAGGCGCTCGCGCTGCAGCCTGACGGCCAGCTCGAGTCGCTCGGTCACGTCGATCGTCTCGAGGAGCTCGACCTTCTGCTCGAAGGTCAGGTCAGGCGAGTACCCGGCGGAGTCCGCAAGCGGGCCCGGCTCGGCGATCGAGCGCAGGAAGGCCGCGATTCGGCCGTCGTCCCCACGGTGCTCCAGGATCTCCTCGACGACCGCTCGGTACTCGCGCTCGAGCTCGCGGGTGCGGCCGTCGCGGGGCTCGTCGTCCTCGCGCTCCTCGACCTCCACCCGCAGCGCGCCGCTCGGATCGGGCTGCGCCGCGCCGATCACGGCGCGGTGGAGACCGTCCAGCTCGACGGCGCGGCCGCCGCCGGGCAGCCTGATGTCGGCGCCCACCTCCGCGACGGTTCCGACGGCCGCGTACTCGTTCTCGTGGCGGGGCACGAGCAGCACGCGGTCCTCGCCGCGGACGTCGACGGGGAGAGTGACGCTCATGTGGGGGAAGACGACGACGTCCTCGAGCGGGACAAGGAGAAGTGTGGGCATCTGTGCTTCCGTTTCCATAGCTACTTACGGGGAGTAAGCATAATAGAGGTCGCGTACACTGCCGCCCATAACAGGGGGGCTCGCGGAGGCGGGCTGAGATAGCACCCGATCCCGGTGCTGACCCTTCGAACCTGTCGGGGTAATGCCCGCGGAGGGAGCCGGTTGCAGAGCACTCTCGTACAGCAGGCCGCCGCCGTCGAGGTGCGCGGCGTCACGCGTCGTTTCGGCGACCTCGTGGCGCTCTCCGGCGTCGACCTGACCGCCGGCGAGGGCGAGATCGTGGCGATCGTCGGGCCGTCCGGCTGCGGCAAGTCCACCCTGCTCGAGGTCCTCGCGGGCCTTCAGGAGCCCGACGGGGGGACGGTCAGCGCACCGAGCGCCGCCTACATGCCGCAGAAGGACCTCCTTCTCCCCTGGCGCGACGCCCTCGGGAACGCCGCGCTGGCGCTCGAGGCCGCCGGCATGCCGCGGCGCGCCGCGCGCCGGCGCGCCGCACCGCTCTTCGAGCGCTTCGGCCTGGGCGGCTTCGAGCGCACGCCGCCGTACGAGCTCTCGGGCGGCATGCGCCAGCGCGTCGCGTTCCTCAGGACCCTGCTGGCGGGCCGGCCGCTCCTGCTGCTCGACGAGCCCTTCGCCGCGCTCGACTCGCTGACCCGTGCCGAGATGCAGGCCTGGCTGGCCGAGGCGCTCGGCGCTGAGCCGCGCACGACGATCCTCGTCACCCACGACGTCGAGGAGGCGCTCTTCCTCGCCGACCGGGTGGCCGTCATGTCGCCGCGGCCCGGGCGGCTCGTGGCCGAGCTCGAGGTGGCGTTCGAGCGCCCCCGGCCGCGGCGCGACACCGTGACCGACCCCGCCTTCGTCGAGCTCAGGGAACGCGCGCTGGAGGCGCTCGGGGCGTGAGGCGCGTCCTCCCGCCGCTCGGGCTGCTCCTGCTCGCGCTCGGCGCGTGGTGGTGGGTGGCCAGCTGGGACTCGGTGGACGACCTACTGCTCGCATCCCCGGCCGAGACGTGGACCGCGCTCCGCGAGGACCGCGAGCTGCTGCTCGACAACGCGTGGGTGACGCTCGTCGAGGTGCTGCTCGGCCTGGCCATCGCGATCGCCGCCGCCTTCGCGCTCGCCGTCGCCATGCACCTGGTGCGGCCGTTCCGCGACGCCGCCTATCCCCTGCTCGTCGCCTCGCAGGCGATCCCCATCTTCGTGCTCGCCCCGATCTTCGTGCTCGCCTTCGACTACGGAATCGGCCCGAAGCTCGCGCTGGTGGCGCTGATCTCGTTCTTCCCGATCGCAGTCGGGCTGCTGGACGGCCTGCGGTCGGTCGACGCCGACTTCGCGAAGCTCATGCGCAGCCTCGGCGCGAGCCGTGCCTTCCGGCTGACGCGGGTCGAGCTGCCCGCCGCGCTGCCCGGTTTCTTCAGCGGCCTGCGCATCGGCGCGTCCGTCGCGGTGATCGGCGCGGTGTTCGGCGAGCTGGCAGGAGCCGACGAAGGACTCGGGCGCCTGATATTCCTCGGTAACAACCAGCTCGAGACGCCGCGCGTGTACGCCGGCGTCGTCATCCTGACGATCATGGCCGTGGGCCTGTTCGCGCTCGTGTCGCTGGCCGAGCGGGCGGCCGTTCCCTGGAGGACAAGGACTTGAGACGACCACTGACAGCGCTCGCGGTGCTCTGCGCCCTCCTCGCCGGCTGCGGCGAGAAGGAGGAGCGGCTCGCGCCCGGCGCGGCCGAGCCGTTCGAGCTGATGCTCGACTTCTTCCCGAACGCGGACCACGCTCCGATCTACGCGGCCGAGGCGGGCGGGCACTTCAAGGACGTCGGCCTGGACGTCGAGATCCGCCAGCCGCCCGACCCGGCCGCCCCGATCAAGCAGGTCGCGGCCGGACGGACGGACCTGGCGATCTCCTACGAGCCGGAGGTCCTCCGCGCCCGCGACCAGGGCCTCCGGGTGCAGTCGGTCGGTGCCCTGGTGCAGGCGCCGCTCACGTCGATCATCTCGCTGCCGCCGGCGGGCATCCGGACGCCGGAGGACCTCGACGGGAAGGTGGTGGGCACCGCCGGGATCGACTACCAGTCGGCGTACCTCGACGCGATCTCGAAGCGCGCGGGCGCGAAGGTGGAGCAGCGTGACGTCGGGTTCAACCTCTCGAGCGCGCTGCTCACGCAGCGTGTGGACGCCGTCCTCGGCGCGTTCTGGAACTACGAGGGCACGGACCTCCGTCTGCGCGGCCGCAACCCGCAGATCATCCGGATCGAGCAGGCGGGCGTGCCGACCTACGACGAGCTCGTGTTCGTCGCGCGCGACGCCGAGGAGGACGACCGCATCAGGCGCTTCCTCGCGGCCGTCGAGCGCGGCGTGGACGACCTTCGCCGCCAGCCCGACACCGCGCTCGACGGCCTGCTCGAGGCCAACCGCGACCTCGACCCGCGCCTCCAGCGCGAGGTCCTGGACGTCACGCTGCCGCTGTTCCAGCCGCCGCGCGGGAAGCCGTACGGGTGGCAGGAGCCGCGCGAGTGGAACGACTTCGCCGGCTGGATGCGCGACAACGAGCTGCTCGAGAACACCGTCGGCGCGTCCGGCGCCTACACGAACGAGTACCTGCCCGGCCAGGGCCCCTGAACAAGGGGCCTGGCCCCTTGTTCAGTCGGGGCGGCGGCCGGGGGCATCCGGCCCGTTGCCCAGCGCGGGGGCGCGTCGCGCAGGAGGGCGCGCCGGCCGGCGATGACGTAGGTGCCGGCGAGGCCCTCGAACGGTGCGTATGGCGCGAAGAACTCGCGCACCTCGTCCTCGGTCGCACGGCGGCCGAGCCCCGCGAGGCGGCCGACGATCTTGATGTAGGCGAGGTCGCCCGCGGGGAGCATGTCGTCGCGGCCCTGACCCTCGAGCGCCAGCTTCTCGACGGTCCACGCGCCGATCTCGCGGATCGCCCGCAGCCGGCGCCAGGCGGGCTCATGCTCGTCGAGATCGATCCGCCCCGCGGCCACCTCGCGCGCCACGCGGGTCATCGCGAGCGCTCGTTTCGGCGCCAGGTCGCACGCCTCCAGCTCGGCCGGGGCGGACCCGGCCAGCGCCTCGGCCGCGGGTGCGTCGCGCCACTCGCCGCAGTCGCTCCGCGTGCCCCAGCGCCGGATGAGGCGCCGCTGGATCTCGTAGGCGCGGCCCCCCTCGATCAGTTGCTCGGTGATGGCGAACGCCAGCGCCTCGAACGGCTCGGCCTTGCGCTCGGGCCGGATCGCCGGCCACCGCCGGATGACCGGGCCGAGGAGCGGGTCGCGCCGAAAGCGGGCGTGGAACTCGGACAGGTCCTGCCGGACTCCGCACAGGAAGGCCATCCGCTCGATGCCGTAGAGCGCCGCTTCGCGCGACGGCGCGTCGGCCGCCACGCGGACCACACCGGGGCCGAGCCAGACGCGCGTGATGGCCGGCTGGTCGCGGAAGTGGACCCAGCGCACGAGCCCCGCACCGCGCCGCCGGAGCAGCCCACAGCGGGAGGCGCGCGGCAGCCGGTAGGGCCCTGGCGGCACGAAATCCCGCTGGAGCGAGACGTTCAGCGCTTGAGGAGGTGGATGTCGACGAGAAACGAGCGCGACTCGGCGATCTCGATCTTCTTGCCGCGCCGGCCGCCGATCCGGAGCCTCCGCCGCGAGGGCCGCAGCCGGAAGAGGACGAAGCTGGCGACCCCGACCAGGAACCCGCCGGTGGCCGCCAGAACGGGGGCGGGGAGCGCCGCGATCCGCGCCACGAGCGCCTGCGGGGCCGGCTCCGGCTCGACCGGCCGCACCTCCGAGACCTCGGCGAGGACGGGCAGGGCGTCGAAGTGCTCGGGATCGCTCAAGAGCGCGAGTCTACTCCTGGCTCCGGGCGCCCAGCGGCTTCTCGTAGATCCGGAACGTCTTCACGATCTCGCCGCCCATGGCCTCCATCGCCTTGTTCATCGCGGTGTTGGTCTCGAGGATCCACCCGGTCTCGCCACCCTTCTGCGGCGTCTTGGCCGCGGCCTCGAAGTGCTCGATGTAGAACTTCGCCGCCACGCCGGTGTGCTGGTACTCGGGGAGGACGCCGAGTGCCCAGACGCGCACCCATTTGATCGTCTTCTTCGCGCGCAGGAAGCGCACCCAGCCGAACGGGAGCAGCCGGCCGTTCAGCTTCGCGAAGACCTCGTTGTAGTCGAGGATCGTGAGCGCCGCGCCGATCGTCTGGCCGTCCTTCTCGGCGATGAATGCCCAGTTCTCGTCGAGGATCGGCTTGAGGTCCTTGCTGTAGGTGACGAGCTCGTTCTCGGTGAGCGGGACGAACCCCCAGTTGCGCTCCCAGGCCTGGTTGTAGACGTCCATGAACCGCTCGACCTCCTGGTGGAAGTCGCGCCGGCGCATGTTGCGCACGGTGATCCCGTGCTCGGGCTCGAGCTTCGCCGCGAGCTCCTCGAGCACGGGCAGCAGCCGGCTCTCGCGCGCCGACATGTGGAGCGTCCACTTGTAGAGGTCCATCGCCTTGGTGAGCCCGCACCCCTCGAGGAGCGTTCGGTAGTAGGGGTGGTGCCACGACTCCAGGATCTGGGGCTTCACGTCGTAGCCCTCCACGAGCATTCCGCACTCGTGGTTCGTCGAGAAGTCCATCGGCCCGACCATCCGGTCGCGGCCGCGCTCGCGGAGCCAGTCCTCGGCGGTCCGGAGCAGCGCCCGCGCGACCTCCGCGTCGTCCACCGACTCGAAGAAGCCGAACATGCCCCAGTCGTTGTCCTGGAACTCGTTGAACCGGTGGTCCACGTGCGCCGTGATCCGGCCGACCGGCTCGCCGTCGCGCCAGGCGAGGAAGTACTCCGCCTCGGCGTGCTCGAAGAACGGGTTCTTCTCACGGTCCAGGTGCCGCTTCCGCTCCAGGATGAGCGGGGGCACCCAGTTCTCGGCGTTACGATAGATCCGCCACGGCAGCTTGATGAACCGCTTCAGGTCCCCGCGGGACCGGACGGGCTTGACCTCGATCTCTGCCACGGCGGCGGACCCTAATGCCAACGGCCATCGACCTCTTCGAGAAGACACGCACGCACGACCGCGTGGAGCAGCTTCGCGCCGCCCGCGAGCAGGACCTGATGCCCTACTTCCGCCTGCTCGAGGGGCACGCCGGGCCGGTCGTGACCATGGAGGGCGAGGAGCGCATCCAGCTCGGCTCGAACAACTACCTCGGCCTGACGGGCGACGCGCGGGTGAAGCAGGCGGCCCGCGACGCGCTCGACAAGTACGGCACTGCGCTGACCGGCTCGCGCTTCCTGAACGGCACGATCCCACTCCACATCGAGCTCGAGCGCGAGATCGCGGAATGGATGGGCACCGACGACGCGCTCGTCTTCACAGCCGGCTACCTGGCGAACGTGGGCTGCATCGCCACGCTGCTGGGGCCGGGCGACACCGTGATCTGCGACTCGGCGGACCACGCCTCGATCCTCGACGCGGTGATGATGTCGCGGGCGCGCATCCGGCCGTTCCGGCACAACCGGATGGACAAGCTCGAGACGATGCTCGAGCGCGGCGCCGCGGACGGCGGCGGCGTGCTCGTGGTCGTCGACGGCGTCTTCTCGATGGAGGGCGACGTGGCACCGCTCGGGGAGATCACCGACCTGTGCTCGAAGCACGGCGCGCGGCTGATGGTCGACGAGGCGCACGGCGTCGGGGTGCTCGGGGCGCGCGGCGCGGGCGCGTGCGAGGCGCTCGGGGTCGAGGACCGCGTGGACCTGCGGATGGGCACGTTCTCCAAGTCGCTCGCGAGCTGCGGCGGCTTCATCGCCGGGCCCGCCGACGTCATCGACTTCCTGCGGATCCAGTCGCGCGCGTTCATGTTCACCGCCTCGGCGGTGCCGGCCGCGGTCGGCGCCGCGCTGGCCGCCGTGCGGGTCATCCGCTCGGATGAGGGCCCGGCGCTGTTCGCGCGCGTCCTCGACAACGCGCAGTACCTGCGCGACGGCCTCAAGCGGCTGGGCTACGAGACGATCGACTCGGATCCCGTCACCCCCGTGATCCCGGTGCTGATCGGCGACGACTGGCAGGCCGTGCTGCTCTGGCGCGCCCTCTACGACGCCGGCGTCTACGTGAACGTGGCCATCCACCCCGCCGTCCCCCCCGGTGGCGCGCTGCTGCGCACGAGCGTGATGGCGACGCACGAGCGCGAGCACCTGGACCGCGCGCTCGAGATGTTCGCGAAGGTCAAGCCCGCCGGCTAGGGCAGCGGCAGCCCGACGCTCGGGTTGATCCCGGGGCCGAAGACGGCCTCCGCGGCGGTGATCTGAACCAGGTGCTTACCGCGCTCGTATCCCGCGAGGATCTTCTCGACCGCCTTGCGGTACTCGCGCTCGTGCTTGCGCGGGTCGGCGATCTTCCCTAGCTCCGGGAAGAACTGCGGCGCCCAGCGGCGCGCGAACTTCAGGGCCTCGGCGTCGCTCGCGTACATCAGCATGTGCTTCGCGACGTGCCTGAAGTCGCCCGACTTCAGGTCGAACCCGGAGTGGGTCCACCCGTGGAAGCCGAACGGGATCAGGCCCTCGTACTGGGCCTTCGACATGAAGTTCATGACCTCGAGCTCGATCTGGCCGCGGATCCCGGCGGGCAGGTGGCGCCCGCTCCGCTTGTCGATCAGCGCGTTCATGTCGAAGTCCGACACGATCGGGCGCGGGCCCTTCTTCGGGTCGAAGACCGGACGGCCGTTCACCTCCAGCTTCTTGTACTGGATCAGCGTCGCGCCGCCCTTCTGCTTCGTCTCGAGCTGGATCTTCCCCTTGTACGCCTGCCCCAGCTCCACCTCGGCGCCGCCGGCCTTGAGCATCTTCTTGACCTTGTCGGCCTTTCCGGTCGGGTCAGCCTTCTTCCCGGTGAACATCAGGTACTCGTCGAGCTTCTCGTCGAAGCGCAGCTGGAGCGTCCGCTGCTCGGGCTCGGGCAGCTTCTTGAAGTTCTTGGGCAGCGTCGGCTTGAAGTACGCGGGCTGCCCGAGCCACTCGGCCGGCGCGCCGAGCTGCACGTCCTCGGGCTTCAGGTTCTTGGTTGGGATCGCCTCGACCTTGCCGATGCCGCCCTTGATGTTCGCCGAGTAGGCGTTGACGGGCCGGATCTGGAGCTCGAGGTCCACGTCGAACTTCTGGTTGATCCGCCTGAGCTCGCGGCTCACGTAGTCGAGCTGCTCGGGCGTCATGTTGCCGAGGCCCGGGAGCGGAGACTCCGCCACGTCCCCGTTCTTCGCGAGCACGCGAGCGCCCTTGACGCCGGGGACCTTCCCGCCGGGGGCGGATCCGTGGACGTCGAGATTCGCGGCGCGGCGGGTGAGCGGCGCGGCGTCAGAGGCATCGCCGGCCTTCCCCATGGCCTTCTGCGCCTTGCGAAAGTCGTTCAGCCCCTGGAGGCGCTCAACCGGATCGAAGAAGTTCTCGATCGCGTTGTTGACGGCGGCGGCCTCGATCTCGCCGAAGAACTTCGCGAACTGCTTCATCCCCTCGCGCGGATTCTTCTCCATCAGGTCGTCCCACTTGATCGCCTTGTACTCGGCCTCGTTGACCTTCGTCTTGATCGCGGTCGCGGTCTCGTTGTAGATCTTCGGGACCTCCCGCCAGAGCTCCGCGCTCGACGTGCCCGGGTTCATGTAGAACTCGCCCGCGGTACCCAGGTAGCCGGCTCCCTTCACGAGCCCCTCGCGCGACATGGCGCCCAGCTCGTGACCGACCTTGATCCAGTCGCCGTCCTTCGAGTTGAAGAGGAAGTCGCGCCAGAACGCGGCCGGCGTGCCGAACGTCTTCTCACCCACCTTGTCCATCGTCTTGCCGACGCTCCGGAAGAACGAGTCCGAGCCCTCGGCCGCGAAGATCATCGCGAGCTCCTGGTAGCCGGGCTTCGCAGGAGTCAGCCGCTGGTTCATGTGTTTCTGGAGCATCGCGAAGGTCTTGGGCGGAAGACCGTGCTGGTGAGCGAGAGCCTGCTCCTGCTTGTCGGCCTTCAGCAGCCCCTTCGCGCTCTTGCCCCCCTTCTGCTTGATCTGCTTGCGCACGGCCTCGGAGAGCTCGGTGATCGCCGCCTCACGTCCACGGGCGACCTGGTCCAGCAGCGCGACGAACCCGCCCGCGACGGAGGCGTCGTACTCGAAGTCGGTCATGCCGCGCGGGACGGCGGTCACGCGCACGGCGGCATCCGCGGTCTGCTGAACCCCGGCAACGGTCCCCTTCACCCTCGTCATCAGGAGGGCGGAGCCGGGCGAGGTGACCTCGAAGCCGATGGCGTGGTTGCTCTCGCTCTCGCCCGCGAGCGTCCCGGGGTAGCCGGGCAGCGGTCCGAAGAAGGCGCGTAGCCCGAGGGGCCCCGACTTCACGATGCCGGTTGCCGAGGGGAAGGTGAGCGACCCGGCGGCCTCGTCGCGCGGGTTCGTGACCGTCAGGCCCACGCTGAGCATGTCGGTGCCGTCGATCCAGTTCGCGGCGAGATCCGCCGCGAGCGACGAGTCGGGTGTCAGGAGGAAGTGGCGCGGTTCGCCGTTGTGACTGCCCACGCCGAGGACCTGGCCGTTGTCGTTGATGTCGATCGCGTCGCTGAGGGTCCAGCCCGAACCGGCGGGGAGGAGGTCGTTCAACTTCGTGACCTGCCCGGTCGGGGACCACATCACCGCCTGGCCCGCGCCGAATCCAACGCGAGTCACACCCACGGAGACGCCGTTGTTGTTGATCGCGGCGGCGCTCCCCGCGGTGTGGTCCGGGGGAAGTGCGAGCGGGGTGCACGTCCCGTTCACCCACCGCCGCGGGATCCCGGCCCCCGAACCGACGACGACATCGTCGTCGTTCAGGGTGTTCGTCCCGGCCGAGTTCAGGCAGTCGATCTCCGTCAGGCCGCCCGACCGCAGCAGCGCCCGGCGGCTCCCGGAGACCTGGCTGATCAGGATCGAGCCCGTGCTGTTGATGTCGGTGGCCTGCCAGTCCTCGTCCACGTCGTGGAGGTTCTCGACGCCGGGATCCCACTTCACCGCTTGGTTCTGGGTACCGAAGCCCGCGGCAACGCTGCGGCGCCGGTACGAGAGGCCCACGACCGTGCCCGCGTTGTTGATCCCCAACCCCGACGCGTTCATGGTCTCGCCCACGAGGACCCCGGGGAGCCCGACCAGAGGCGTGTACGTCGTCGAGCCCGCCGGCCAGAGGAGCCCCGGCCCCCCGGACTGCACGTGCGTCCCCACGACGGCGCCGGAGTCGTTGATGTCGTGGGGCATCACGGTGCCACCGTCGGGCGAAGTGAGGATGGTGTTCGTCCCGTTCTGCCAGCGCACCGCCGACCCCGAGACCGTGCGCGCGGCCACGACTCCGCTGTCGTTCACGGCCATGACGCCCCACATCTGCGCACCGCCGGGATCCTCGATCGCCCGGATTTCGGCAGCTGAGGCCGGCGCGGCCAGAGCGGCGCTCGCGAGCAGCGCGGCGAGCACCCTCACGGCGCGACGACCGGCGTTCGGAAGACGACGTTGGCGGGTCCGAAGGAGACGTCGGAGGCGCTGATCCTGAGCAGGTGGCGCCCGAATAGCCCGCCGACCGGTGAGAGGAGCTGCGCGGGAGTCACCATCTGGCCGGCGAGCTTGCCGCGGTTGTAGTCCGCCGCGAGCTTTTGCGCCTCGCGGATCGCGTCGGCCTCCTTCAGGTGCCGGAGCCAGAAGTGGGCGATGAACGGGTACTCGGCGGAGCTCGCGTCGGCGCCGCTTGCGGTGAAGCCGTGGAACGGGTTCGCGTAGCCCTTCTCGAGCGCCGCCTTCTCGCCGAGGCGCTTCAGCTCGAACTCGGCGTCGGTGAGGACCTGGCCCTTCAGCAGCTCGCGGGTTTCCTTGTCGATCAGGGCCGCGCCGTCGTAGTCGGTCCCGATCGAGCGCGGCTTGCCGTTTCGCTCGATCAGCACCTTCCCCTCGACCTCGAGATAGTCGTACTTCAGCACCGTCGCGCCGTCGACCTCCTTGCGCGAGAGCTTCATCTTGATCGTGCGCCCCTGCCCGATCTGGTCGAAGGTGTGGACCCTGTCCAGCGCCTTGACCATCTCCTTCATCTTCTTGTCGGTGATGTCCCTGCGGGCACCGTGGAACTGGCGGTACTCCGACAGCCTCGTCTCGTACCGCTCCTGCAACAGGATCTTCTCCGCCTCCGGGTAGTCCTTCCAGCCGGCGAGCGTCTCCGGCTTTCGCGGCTTGAACACCGCCGTCTCCGCCAACAGCGACGGCGGCGCGCCTAGCGCCAGATCGATCGGCGCGATGTTCTTCACCCCAACCGTCTCGACCTTCGCGAACGCCCCCGGCACCTTGAACGGATTCGCGGGCCGGAACAGCGCCTCGGCCTCCACATCGTGGCCGCGCTGCTTCAGCCGCGCGTTCACCCCCGCCACGATCCCCTGCGTGATCTCGACATCCTCAGCCGGCATCCCGCCGATCTCCTCCATCCTGCGCAAATCGATCATCGACTTCGCCTCGTCCGAGAGGTCGTCCATGTAGGACGGGCCGAGCGTCGCCGACCGCTCGCTCAGCGGCATCGCCTTCGCGAGCGCCCTCGCCTCCTTCTTGCTCCCCGCCTTCGTCGCGTTCGCCAGCCAGGCAACGCTGCCCTTCAGGCCATCGAACAGTTGCCCCCCGAGCCGGTCTTGGACGTCACCGAGAAGCTGGTCGGCGAGCACCTTGAAGGCCGCGTGGCGCAGCGTGGCGTCGTCCTCGGCGAGCTGCTTCATGAACTTCTCCGTGTCCGTCTCCGCAAGCTTCGCCAGCCGGTCCACGCGATTATCACGCGCCTTCAAGAGCCCATCCACCGCCTTCTCGAACCCCCGCCGCAGATCCACATCCGCCTGCGCAAGCGCCATCGTGCACTGCTGCGGGCTGAACGCCATCCCAACCGCCGCGATCAGCGCGTCGCCGTCGCGCTTGTTGTACTCGCGATAGAGCGCCCAATCGGCCGCCAACCGCCCCTGCCCCTCCCGCGATGCGAGCTGCGACCAATACCCAAGCTCCACCCAGAACGTCTTGTCCACCTCGGTCATGAACTTCTCGCCCAACTGGATGAACTTCTCCTGCTCCAGCTCCTCGTGGCGGGCGAGCTGCGAGTCGGTGTAGTAGACGAACCCGTCCTTGTACAGCGGCTTCTTCCGATTCGGCGTAACCAACGCCGTGAGATCGGGCGACTCGTTGCGCCACCGCGCGAGCGCCCGCTCCAGCTCGGTGACCTTCAGCTCCTTCTTCGACCCGAAGTAGTACTTCCGCGCCTTCGGCGACAGCTTCTTCTTCAACATCTCGAACACCCCGCGCGCATAGCGCGCCTGCTGCTCGCGCAGCGCCCGGTTCGCGGTGCCCAGGAACTGCGCGATCCCCGCCGCCACCATCGCCGTCCGCTCCGCGCCGCGCGGCTGCCTATGAGCGACCTCGACCTGGCCGTAATGGGTGTCGTCCACCTCGTCGTCCGAGTCCACACCGCGGGCGGACACCGCGGCCTTCAGGCCCACCTTTCCCGCCTGCACGGCCCGCATCGTGATCTTGTGGACCGAGGACTCGCCCGCGGCAAGCGTGGCCGGGAACGGCGGCTGGGGGCCCGACACCACGCGGATGTCGGCCCGCTGTCCCAGCGGGTAGAAGGCGTTCGCCACCCCGAAACCGTGCGGATAGTCAAGCTTGACCTGCTCCAGATCCTCAGAATCCGAGGTGTTCCGCAGGGTCAGCGTCAGGTCGAACGTCTGCGCGGCCGATGCGGCGCCGACCGGACTGATCTTCACCTCGACCCCCGGCGGCGAATCGGTCGTCATGAGGTAGTGGCGGAAATCGCCGTCGCGGACGCCCTGACCAATGATCTGGCCGCTGTCGTTGATGTCGATCGCGTTCTGCAGCGTCCAGCCGGAGTCCGCCGGCAGGAGGTCGTCGAGCCTCGTGACGGCGCCGTCAGGCGACCACATGACGGCCGTCCTCGTCTGGAAGTCATCCGTCTGCGAGATGCCGACCACCGCACCGGCATTGTTGATCGCACTCGCCAGCCCCGTCGTATGACCGGGGAGCAGAGCCAGGGGCGTACACGCGCCCGCATGCCAGCGCGTGGGAGCTCTCGGGACGGATCCCCGCTCGTACCCAACGAGCACGTCGTGATCGTTCAGCGCGTTGTTCGCGCCGGGCACCACGCAGTCCAGCTCGGTCCGCACCCCGGACCTCCATAGCCACGCCTCGCTCGTGAGACGGGCCTTGAAGAGGATCGACCCGCCGGCGTTGATGTCCGTCGCCGACACTGCGTGATCGACCGGCCAGAGGTTCTCGGGCCCCGGCCATCGGATCGGGTTGTCGTAACCGACGCCGCCGCTCACACGGAGGCCGCCGCCCACCACCGTCCCGGCCGCGTTGATGCCCATCGCCCAGGAGTCGAGCGCGGGATCGAGCCGCGGTAGGACGGTCGGCGTGGTCGCCCCAGGGGCCCAGACGACGGCATCGGTCCGCTCCCCGTCGCCCGACCCGTCATCCGAGCCGACGATCTGACCCGCGTCGTTGATGTCGACCGGAAGCGCCAGGTCTCGCGCTGGCTTCAGGATGGTCACGGTCCCGTCGTCCCAGCGCGCGGCGTCCGGGCCGTTCACATCCGCCAAGACCACACCGTGGTTGTTCAGCACCAGGGCGGTCACGGGGTTGCCGGCGGAATCCTCGATCGCCCGGATCTCGACCGCCGCGGCGGGAGCGGCGAGCGCAAGCATCACGAGCAGGAGCAGGCAGGCTGGCGCCGGGAGGCGAGTCACCTCTTCACTATGTGGGCATCGCGGGAGAACGTCAAGGCGCCAAGGCAGTCACTAATGCGTGGAACCGCGTACGCCCGGCCGCCTGCGCCCTCAAGGCGCGACGATCGGTGTCCGGAACAGCACGTTTGAGGGGCCGAATGAAGCCTCGGAGGCGCTCACCCTGAGCAGGTGGCGGTCGAAGAGGCCGCCCGTCTTCGACAGGAGCTTCGCGGCGGTGGTCCACTGCTCGGGCTTCCTCTTGCGGTTGTAGTCGGCCGCGAGCCGCTGCGCCTCGCGGATCGCGTCGGCCTCCTTCAGATGGGTGAGCCAGTAGTGCGCGAAGAACGGGTACTCCGCGGAGCTCGAGTCCGCGCCGCTCGCGGTGAAGCCGTGGAACGGGTTCGCGTACCCCTTTTCCCGCGCGGCCTTCTCCCCCAGCCGATTGAGCTCGAACTCCGCGGCGGTCAACACCTGGCCCTTCAACGGCTGCCGGGTTTTCGCGTCGATCAACGCCGCCCCGTCGAAATCGGTGCCGATCGGACGGGGCTTCCCCTTGCTGTCGATCAGCTTCGTTCCCCCAACCTCGAGATACTCGTACTTGAGCACCGTCGCGCCCTCGACCTCCCGCCGCGCGAGCTGCATCTTGATCGTCCGGCCCTGCCCGATCTGATCGAACGTGTGCACACCGTCGAATGCCTTGACCATCTGCTTCATCTTCTTGTCGGTGATGTCCTTGCGGGCGCCGTGGAACTGGGTGTACTCATCCAGCCGCTCGTTGTAGCGCCTCCGGAGTTGGATCTTCTCCACCTCTGGGAAGTTCTCGAATCCGGCCAGGGTCTCGGGCTTCCTCGGCTTGAAGATCGCCGTCTCCGCCAGCAGCGACGGCGGCGCGCCGAGCCTCATGTCCATCACCGAAACGTTCTTCACGCCCACGGTCTCCACCTTCGCGAACGCGCCCTCGACCTTGTACGGGTTGGCCGGCCGGTACAGGGCCTCGACCTCGACGTCGTAACCGAGCTGCTTCAACCGCGCGTTCGTCTGGGCAATCATCCCCTTCGTGATCTCGACGTCCTCGACCGGCATCCCGCCGATGTCCTCCATCTTGCGCAGATCGATGTAATGCCTCGCCTCGTCGGAGAGCTCGTCCATGTAGGACGGGCCGATCGTCGCCGAGCGCTCGCTGATCAGGGTGGTCTTCGCCAGGTTCTTCGCGCCCTTCTTGGTGACGATGTCCGACGCATTCGTCAGCCAGGAGATGGCTCCCTTCACGCCGTCGAACAGCTTCCCCTGCAACCGGTCCTGGACGTCGCCCACGAGCTGGTCCGCCATCACCTTGAACGCCGCGAACCGAAGCTCAGCCGAATCCTCTGAGAGCTGCTTGATGAACTTCTCGGAGTCGGTCTCCGCAAGCTTCACCAGCCGATCGACCCGCCCGTCGCGCCACTTCAGCAACCCGTCGACCGCCTTCGCGAACTCCCGCTTGAACTCGAGATCGGCCTGCGCCAGCGCGACGGTGCACTTGTTCGGATCGACCGCGCTCGCGACCGCCGATATCAGGGCGTCACCGTCCTGCTTGTTCAGATCGCGGAATTGCGCCCAGTCGGTCGACAACCGCCCCCGGCCCTCCTCCGAGGTGATCTGCCACCAGTACAGCGCCTCGACCCATATGCCCTTCTTCAGGTCGCCCATGAACGCGGACGTCTTCTTGCTGAACGCGGTCTCCTCGAGCTGCTGCAGGCGAGCGAGCTGGTCCTCGTTCATATACGCGAACCCGTCCTTGTACAGCGGCTTAGCCCTGTTCGGCGTCATGAGCGCGGCCAGGTCGGGCGATTGGCTCCGCCAGCGACCGATCGCCCGCTCTAGCTCCGTGACCTCGAGCTCCTTCTTCGACCCGAAGTAGAACTTCCGCGCCTTCGCCGACATCTTCTTCTTCAACATGTCGAACATCTCGCGCGCGTAACGCCCCTGCTGCTCGCGCATCACCCGGTTCGCGTTGCTCAAAAACTGCGCGATTCCCGCCGCCACCATCGCCGTCCGCTCCGCCTCGAGCGGCTGCTTCTGAGCGATCTCGACCTGACCGTAATGGGTGTCGTCCACCTCCGTGTCCGAGTCCACCCCGCGCGCCGACACCGCCGCCTTCAACCCCACCTTCCCCGGCGTGATCGCCCGCATCTTGACCTTGTGGACCGAAGACTCCCCCGCGGCGAGCGTGGTCGGGAACGCCGGCTGCGGCCCCGACACCACACGAATATCCCCCCGCTGCCCCAACGGGTAGAAAGCGTTCGCCACCCCGAAACCGTGCGGATAGTCAAGCTTGACCTGCTCCAGATCCTCGGAATCCGAGGCGTTCCGCAGCGTCAGCGTCAAATCGAACGTCTGCGCGGCCGACGCGGCGCCGACGGGACTGATCTTCACCTCGACCGCCGGCGGCGAATCGGTCGTCATCAGGAAATGCCGGAAAACGCCATCGCGGCGGCCGGAGCCGAGGATCTGGCCGTTGTTGTTGATGTCGATCGCGCTCTGAAGGGTCCACGGCGAGTCGGCGGGAAGCAGGTCCTGCAGGCGCGTGATCTCATCGGTCGGGGACCACATGACCGCCCGCTCGCTGGTGTGGTCGGCGGTCCGCGAGGACCCGACGGCCACTCCGTCGTTGTTGATCGCGGTCGCACGGGCCGACGTATGACCGGGCAGGAGCGGAAGCGGTGTGCAGGTTCCGGTCTGCCAGCGGGCGGGGGTGGCAGGTGTAGCCCGCATGGCATCGACGACCACATCCTCGTCGTTGAGGGAGGCCGGCCCCGGCGCGTTCAGACAGCTGAGCTCGGTGGAGACGCCGTTGCGCCACAGGCGCGGTGCGACGGACCCGTAGTGGTACAGCAGCAGGATCGAACCGCCGGTGTTGATGTCGGTGGCGAACCATTCCTGGTCGACCACCATCAGGTTCTCGGGGCCGGGCCACCGCACAGGTTGGTAGAGCTGGTAGGACCCCCCGCCCGCGCGGCGGTACGCCAGGCCCACCACGGTCCCGCCGGCGTTGATACCCCTCCCCTCCGCGCCCAGGTCGGACTCCAGCCCGGGCAGGAGCGTGGGCGTGTTTGAACCGGCGGCCCAGACGGCCGCCTTATCCGGGAAAGAGCTGCTGAGGGGGTCGACGTAGCCGGCCACCTCGCCCAGGTTGTTGATGTCCCGCGGGATGGCGTTGTCCCCGCCCGCCTGGAGCAGGGTGACCGTCCCGTCGTCCCAGCGCGCCGCGTCCGGCCCGTTCACCTCCGCGGCTACAACACCCTGGTCATTCACTGCAACCGCCCCCATCGCCGCACCGGTCGAGTCCTCGATCGCCTGTATCTCCACCGCCGAGGCGGGTGCGGCGAATGCAGCGCAGGCGAGCAGACCCGCGAGCGCGAGCGGGAGGCGAGTCACCTCTCCACTATGTGGCGCGTTCGCGCTCCTGTCAAGCGGACCGGGGAGCCCTGCTAGGGGGCGACAATTGGCGTTCGGAAGACGACGTTCGCGGGGCCGAAGGACGCTTCGGAGGCGGTGACCCTGAGCAGGTGGCGCTCGAAGAGGCCGCTGGCCTTCGCGAGGAGCTTCGCGCCGGTGATGTGCTTCGTGGCGTCGTCGATGCCGCGGTTGTAGCTCGCCGCTAGCCGCTGCGCCTCGCGGATGGCGTCCGCCTCCTTCAGGTGCGTGAGCCAGTAGTGGGCGAAGAACGGGTATTCGGCGGAGTTCGTGTCCGCGCCGCTCGCGGTGAAGCCGTGGAACGGGTTCGCGTACCCCTTCTCGCGCGCGGCCTTCTCGCCGAGCCGTTTGAGCTCGAACTCGGCGGCGGTCAGCACCTGGCCCTTCAGCAGCTGGCGGGTGTTCGCGTCGATCAACGCCGCCCCGTCGTAGTCGGTGCCGATCGACCGCGGCTTGCCCTTGCTGTCGATCAGCTTCGTGCCCTCGACCTCGAGGTACTCGTACTTCAGCACCGTCGCGCCCTCGACCTCCCGCCGCGCGAGCTGCATCTTGATCGTCCGGCCCTGCCCGATCTGGTCGAACGTGTGCACCCCGTCGAGCGCCTTGACCATCTCCTTCATCTTCGTGTCGGTGATGTCCTTGCGGGCGCCGTGGAACTGGGTGTACTCATCCAGCCGTTGGCTGTAGCGCTGCTTGAGGAGGATCTTCTCGGTCTCGGGGTAGTTCTTCCAGCCGGCGAGCGTCTCCGGCTTCCTCGGCTTGAACACGGCGGTCTCCGCCAGCAGCGACGGCGGCGCGCCGAGCGCGAGGTCGATCGGCGCGATGTTCTTCACACCCACGGTCTCGACCTTCGCGAAGGAGCCCGGGACCTTGTACGGGCTGGCCGGCCGGTACAGCGCCTCGACCTCGACGTCGTAGCCGAGCTGCTTCAGCCTCGCGTTCGTCTGGGCCATCATCCCCTTCGTGATCTCGACATCCTCGACCGGCATCCCGCCGATGTCCTCCATCTTGCGCAGATCGATCATCGACCTCGCCTCATCCGACAGCTCGTCCATGTAGGACGGGCCCAACGTCGCCGACCGCTCGCCGATCAGGGTGCTACGCGCAAGCGCCTTCGCGTCCTTCTTGTTAGCCATCTTGGCCGTGTTCGCAAGCCAGGCAAAACTCCCCTTCACGCCATCGAACAGCTTCCCCTGGATGCGGTCCTGGACGTCACCGACCAGCTGGTCCGCCAGGATCTTGAAGGCCGCGAAGCGCAGCTTGGCGTCGTCCTCGGCGAGCTGCCCGATGAACTTGTCGGAATCGGTCTCGGCGAGCTTGGCCAGGTTCGTCACGCGGTCATCGCGCGCCTTGAGCAGCCCGGTGACGATCTTCTCGAACCCCCGCTTGATCTCCACATCCGCCCGGTCGAGCGCTATCGCGCACTGCTCCGGATTGACCGCGTTCACAACGCCCGCGATCAGAGCGTCGCCGTCCTGCTTGTTGAGCGCCCGGAACTGCGCCCAGTCGGCCGCCAGCCGCCCCTGCCCCTCCCGCGAGGCGATCTGCGTCCAGTACCCCAACTCCACCCAGAAGCCCTTGTTCACCTCACCCATGAACTTCTCCGCGGACTTGATGAAGGCATCCTGCTCGAGCTCCTGGTAGCGCGCGAACTGCTGCTCGTTGAGGTAGGCGAACCCGTCCTTGTACAGCGGCTTCTGCCGGTTCGGTGTCACGAGCGCCGCCAGGTCGGGCGACTGATTGCGCCACCGCGCAAGCGACCGCTCCAGCTCGGTGACCTTCAGCTCCTTCTTCAACCCGAAATAGAACTTCAGCGCCTTCGCCGGCAGCTTCTTCTTCAACATGTCGAACACCTCGCGCGCATACCGCGCCTGCTGCTCCCGCAGCGCCCGGTTTGCGTGGCCCAGGAACTCCGCGATCCCCGCCGCCAGCATCGCCGTCCGCTCAGCCTCGAGCGGCTGCTTCTGAGCGATCTCGACCTGGCCGTAGTGGGTGTCGCCGACCGCCTGGTCCGAGTCCACGCCCCGGGCCGAGGCAGCGGCTCTCAGGCCCACCTTCCCCGGCGTGACCGCTCGCATCCTGATCTTGTGGACCGACGACTCTCCCGCCGCCAGCTCGGTCGGGAACGCCGGCTGGGGGCCCGACACCACGCGGATATCGGCGCGCTGGCCGAGCGGATAGAAAGCGTTCGCCACGCCAAAGCCGTGCGGGTAGCCCAGCTTGACCTGCTCGAGATCCTCGGAATCCGAGGTGTTCCGTAGCGTCAGCGTCAGGTCGAAGGCCTGCGCAGCCGACGCGGCGCCGACCGGGCTGATCTCCACCTGAATCTCCGGCGGATCGGTCGGGTCCGGGGTCGACCCGACGGGGATGAGATATCTGTTGGTGCCGATGAGCGCCTGCATGCCGAACCCGTGTCCCGTGGCGACGGTGCCGTACTGGTAGGACGCGGTGATGAGCAGGTACGCGGCGGCGTATATGCCGCTCGTGTAGTACTTCGCCACGCCCGAACAACTGGTCTGGCCCGCGCACGGGGAGCCGGGGTTTTCCACGAAGTCGGTCCCGCCCGGATACCCGGCAGGAAACCCGGTCGCATCCGCTGCCCTCACGGCGAGGGACGTCATCTGCGCGGGGAAGCGATTGAAGACGCACGGGAAGGTCACCCCGTCGCAATCCGGATAGGGCGCCTGACCCGGAGTGCTGATGCCCACCGACACGGGGAGTTCCATCACCCCGCCCGCGCCCGCCGTCGCCGGGCCTGGAACCTGGCAGCCCGCGGTCCCCGCGGGGACCGGCGTGGCCTCGCAGCCCGGCGGGACCGCCGGGGCTTGCGCTACAGCGGGCGATGCCAGGGCGCCGCTCGCGAGGAAACCCGCGAGCACGAGCGGGAGGCGAGTCACTCTCCCACTATGTGGCGCGTTTGCGCCACTGTCAAGCGATCGGCCTACGTCATTGCGGCGTAGTCAGTCGAGCCGGTGGACCTTGAACAGGTTGGTCCCGCCGGCGCGATGGGCAGGCAGCCCCGCCGTGATCCCGATCTTGTCGCCCGTGTCCGCGAAACCGCAGCGGCGGGCGGCTGCCGCGCAAGCGTCGATCAACGCGGTCGTGCCCTCCGGCTCCTGGTTCAGCTCGCCGCGCACCCCCCAGAGCAGGCAACAGCGACGGACGACCTCGGGGCGCGGCGAGAGGGCCAGGACGGGAGCGTTCGGCCGGTGCGCGGAGATCACGCGTGCGGTGCCGCCGGACATCGTCGGCACCACCAGCGCCTTCAATCCGAGCTGGTAGATCGCGCCGACGGCGCCGAACGCGATCGTCGCGGCGTCGTCGGAGCCGCGCGCGGCGCGCTCCGTCAGGAACCGCCCATACGGGAGCTGGCGCTCGGTCGCGACGGCGATCGAGGCCATCATGGCCACCGCCTCCACCGGGTAGCTCCCGACCGCCGTCTCCTGGGACAGCATGACCGCGTCCGTTCCGTCGAAGATCGCGTTCGCGACGTCGGCGACCTCGGCGCGCGTCGGCCGGGTGGACTGGACCATCGACTCGAGCATCTGGGTCGCCGTGATCGAGGGCTTCAGCTTGCGACCCGCCAGGTGCAGGATCCGCTTCTGGACGAGGGGGACCTCCTCGATCGGCAGCTCAATGCCCAGGTCGCCGCGCGCGACCATCACGCCGTCCGCGTGGTCGATGATCTCCTCCGCCTGGCTGGCGGCGGCGGGCTTCTCGATCTTCGCGATCAACGGAATCTCGCGGTCACCCAGGTGCTTTCGGACCGGCTCGAGGTCCTCCCGGCGGCGCACGAACGACAGGGCGATGTAGTCCACCCCCATCGCCACCCCCGCGTCGATGAACTTCAGGTCCTCGCCGGACACGGCCGGCAGGGACACCGTGACGTTCGGCAGGTTGATCCCCTGGCGCGAGGCCAGCGAGCCGCCCACCTCGACGCGCGTGCGGACCTCCTCTCCGACCACCTCCCGCACGCGGAGGCGAATCGCGCCGTCGGCCAGGTAGACCACCTGGCCCGGCTCCACGAGCTCCGAGAACCCGGGCCAGGCCACCGGGAGCCGCCCGTCGCCCTGCCCCTCCTCGTCGTCCGGCACGAGCGTGACCTCGCCCCCCACCGAGAGTTGGGCGACGCCGCCGGCGATCGGGCCGAGTCGCAGTTTCGGGCCGGGAACGTCCTGGAGCACGGCGACCTCGCGGCCCACGGCGCTGGCCGCCGCGCGAATGCGCTCGACCGTTTCGGCGTGCTGGTCGGGCGTCCCATGGGCGAAGTTCAGCCGCGCCACGTCCATGCCGGCCTCGACCATCCGTCGCAGGACGTCCGGCTCACGCGAGGCCGGCCCGATCGTGGCGACGATCTTGGTCGATCGAATGGCGCCCATCGGCCCGAGGGTACCCCGCCGAAAACCGGCGCTGAAAAAAAGGCCGCTCTTAGCGCATGACCTTGACCGTGCCCGGTTGACCCTCCCGGACTCCCGGCGTAAGTTCGCCGAGCGTTCACACCAGATCGGGGGGCGCCCGACCGGCTCCTTCGAGACGACTGCAAGTGGGCTCGCGCCGCCGTCACGAAGGTCGCCGAAAAATGGCGGCTTTCTGGCGGGGAACTGGCTAAAACAACGGATTTTGCGGGGAGGTTTGATGGGCTATAACGCCACGGTCGATGCTGGACCACAACAACACCTGAAGGCACTCGAGAGGGCAAATCGCGTCCGCCTGGCGCGGGCGGCGCTGAAGCGTCAAGTGGCTTCAGGCGAGCGAAACGCGGCCGAGGTGATCCTGACGAGTCCCTGGGAGGCCGAGAGCATGTCGATCAGCGAGCTGCTGATGAGCCAGCGGCGCTGGGGCAGGACCCGCTGCCGGCGCGTCCTTGTCGGGCTCAGCCTGCCGGAGAACAAGCGGGTCGGAACTCTGACCGACCGGCAGCGCACGGCGCTCGCCGCGGTCCTCTCCGCCAAGGTCGAGCCCCCCCGGGTGGAGCGGCCGCAGCATCAGGAGAGCCGCCCGGTCGGACTGACGCTCAGCCCGGTCTGAGCGCCGCTACGGGCCTGCCGGGGGGAAGCCCGGCAGGCCCGTCGCGATCTCCACGATGTGACCGTCCGGGTCGCGGATGTAGAGCGACCGGAACGCCTCCCGCTCCAGCACCGGGGTGCAGGGGACGCCGCGCCCGGTCAGGTAGCGGTGCCACCCGTCGAGCTCGTCGTCGTCGCCCACGCGGAACGCAAAATGATGCGTGGACCCCACGCCGACCGTGCCCTGCTCCATGTGCGGGTACTCGAAGAGCGAGACGAGGGTCCCGGCGCCCGCGTCGGCGTCGCCGAACCAGAAGTGGCGCGCGTCCGGATCGTCGCGATTCGTCCCCGCCTCGACGAGGCGCAGCCCGAGGACGTCGCGGTAGAACGCGGCCGAGCGCTCGAGATTCGAGCTGATCAGCGTTATGTGGTGGATGCCCGCGATGCGCAGGCGGCGCTCGTGCTCGTTCTCCATGCGCTCAGTAGCCGAGGTTCAACGGGACCGGGCTCGACCCCGAGAAGAGGAAGAACCAGATGGTGAACGAGACTAGTGCCAACCCCGCGCTGATGGCCATGATGGCCTCGAGCGCCACCCCGCCGTAGGTCTCGAGCCCGCGCCGCTCGCGTGCGTGAAGGTGCTGGAGCTCGAGCCACCGGAGCAGCCGGACGAGCGCGAAGATGCTGGCGGTCACCCCCAGCGCCATCGCCAGGAGCGCGAGGCCGAGCGAGTCGGTCTCCGCCTGGACCTGCGAGCCGAGCCAGAGCCACCCGAAGGGCACGCCGACCCACATCGCGACGCTGGTCAGGACCATCGCGAGTACGAGGAGAGCGCTCAGCGGAAGCCGATGCCGCCCGAGCGGCGCTTGAACGCCTCGCGGAGGGACCAGAAGGCGATCCCGAACACGGCCAGCCCGGCGGCGAGCAGCAGCGGCACGAAGACATCGCCGGCCGCGAGGGCGATGACCGTGATCGCCAGGATCCCCAGCGAGCCCGCCAGCAGCGAGGAATGCGACCTGAAGCCGGTGAAGTGCTCGCGGATCGAGACCTCGAGCCCGGCGAGCGACCCCAGCAGGAGGCCCGCCGCGAACATCACGACGCCCTGGTCACCGCGGACGATGAAGCTCCCGATCAGGAGCACGATCGCGACGAGGACGGCGAGCTCGGAGAGGGGAAAGCTCCCCCAGGGCGGCGGTGGCCGCTCGTCGGCCGACGGTCGCCCGCGCGGATGCGAGCGGCGAGCGGCGCCCCCCTTGGCGGCCGTGTCCGCACGCTGGCGCCTGGCCTGGTCGCGCTCGGCGCGTGACGAGGCGCCGGGCGCGGACGCGCCGTCGGCCATTCGCTTGCGACTACGCCGTCCCATGGGATGTCAGGTGGCTAACGGGCAGCCCGAGGAGATCCGGACGCGCCACCAGTTGAGCATCATGCCGAGGATGCCCCACCGGGGCCGGACGTGCCAGTGCTTGCACCCGCGCTCGCCGATGTCCTCGTTGCCGACGCGCACCCACTTGTAGTCCTCGGGCGCGAGCATCATCTCCTCGATCAGCCGCCGGTTCTGCTCCTCGACCCAGGTGCGGTCGCCGAGCGTGCGGCGGACGTCGTGCAGGCGATCGGCGAGGTCGTCGCGAAGCTGCTCGAGCTCGAACAGCGAGAGCACCCTCGGGCCGCCGCGCGAGGGGACCCGCCAATCGAAGCCGCCGCGCGGGTAGGCCGAGCAGAAGAGCGCCGACAGGTCGGACTCGAGCCGCGCGACCTGCTCGAGCAGGTCACGCCGCGCGAACCGCTCGTCGACGGGTGTGGTGACGAGCGCCGCGGGTGGCGGTGGTGGCTTGAGCACGCTGGCCACGGGGCGATGATAGACCGTCAGGACCCGGTGCGCAGTACCTCCGTGAGGGTCCAGAGCGCTTCCTCGACGCTGATCTCGGGCACGCCCTTGACCTGCACGCTGCAGAGCAGCATGCGCTCCGTCGCCGGCGTGACGCCGCGGCTTTCCGCGATGTCCCCGAACAGGACGGCGACCGAGCGTTCCGCGTCCGCAACCAGGATCTGCCTGACCGACAGGGACCGGCCGTCGCCGCCGAGCTGTTCCCCCTCCTGCGAGAGTCGCAGCCCGAGCGGCGGGCTCACGGAGTCGGCGTCGAGCGCCATCACCGGCACGCCGGTCTCGACCGTGGCGATCACGAGCGCGTCGTCCAGCAGGTTCCGCGACCGGAAGGACCCGTGCTTCATCCGGTCGAGCGCGGCCTGCTCGGCGGGCGTCCGGTGGTCGTCGGGATCGATCCCGACCTGGCGGAAGAAGACGCGGTAGGCCCATGGGATCGGCTCCTGCCGCAGGTGGACCGCCTTTCCCCCGGTGTAGCGGTCGCTGAGGCCGCGCAGCCGCTCCTTGATCTCGACGGGCGTGCGACCGGACCCGCCCTCGTGGGCTATCCAACGCAGCTGGAGCGCCGGGAACTCCTCCTGGAGCTCAGGGTCCACCCACCCCGTCTCGATGTTCACGGCAGGAGTCTCTCCAACTCGGCGTCCGAGAGCGGCTGGTTCGCCCGGAACTCGAGCAGCCGTCCGCCCTTCGCGACGACGGCGGTGCTGCAGTACGCGACCCGGTAGAGGTTGAAGACGGCCAGGTCGCGGTCCACCGCCACCGGGAACGTCACCCCGGTTCGTTCGACGACTTCGCGCGCCGACTCGTGAGAGCGCCCGCTCACCACCGCGGCGAACTGGATGTCGTCACGCTCGCGGCTGAGCGCCTCCATGGTCTCGAGCTGGCGCTCGCAGTCGCTCGCCGGAACGCTCAGCGCAAGCACGAGCGGCTTCTCCGCGAACAGGTCGCAGGCCGTGAGGACGTTGGGCAGCTCCACGTCGCAGGCGGGGGTGGCGTTCGTCGCGTCGGCGTCCTCGGCGTCCTGCTTGACGTTCGCGTCGCCCTCGGCCTCACCGCCGGCGAGCGGTGCGGCGAACACGGGGATGCGCTCGCCCTTCCGCGGCCCCTGGTAGCCGCGACCCGCGTTCGGCAGCGAGTTGAACGCCACCACGATCACCGCGATCAGCGCAGCCACGCCCACCACCCAGGTGTAGCGGCCGGCGGGACGCGGCGGGCCCGCCGGCGCGTCGCGGCGCTCACGCTCGCGGCGCTCGGCCTCCATGTCGCCCTCGTCGAGCTCGGCGAAGCGCTCGGCGGCGCTCGGGTCGCGCCTTCCGAGGTCCTCGAACCGGTCGTCAGGCACGCGAGCGGCGCAGCCGCGGGCGCGGCAGCGGGAACCGCGGACGGCCCACACGCCCGCCGAGCTCCTCCCGCAGGGCCCGCCACCAGCTGCGCGGGTCGAGGTCACGGAGGCCGAAGCTGCGCCGCTCGGCCCAGACGAGCGCCGCGGGCAGGACGACCATGACGCCGAGGAGCGACACGCTCAGGTCCACGACCGTCACGACGCCGAAGTCGCGCAGCATCCTGATGTCGGACGCGATCAGGGCGGCGAAGCCCATGATCGCCGTGACGCCCGAGGCGAGCACCGCCGAGCCGGTCGAGGCGTAGGTCGCGGCGATGGCCTCCTCGGGCTCGGCGCCGCCCGCGCGCTCCTCGCGGTAGCGCGCCGAGAGCAGCACGCTGAACTCGGTCGAGATGGCGATCACGAGCGCGGCCATCACGGCCGACATCGGGTTGAGCGGGATGCGCAGCAGGAAGAGGATGAGCGCCGACCAGCCGGTCGCGAGTGCGATCGGGATGAGCGGGATCGCCGCCTCGCGCGTTGACCGGCGGACGATCCGGAGCACGAGGAACACGAGCAGGAGGCCGGCGACCAGCGTCAGCAGGCGGCGCAGCGGGTCGGCGAGCGCCTCGTTCGCCTCAGCGGCCAGCACGGGCAGGCCGACCACCGACGCCTCGACCCCCGCTGGCGGGTCCAGGCGGCTCTCGATGTCCTCGATCACCTCCGCCTGGCGGTCGAGCGGCATCAGGCGGATGCCGAAGGCGAGCGTGGCGGTCGTCCGGTCCTCCGTGATCACGGCCTGCGAGAAGTACGCCGGCACCGCGTCGAGCAGCGCTTGGACGCTCTCCTGCTCCTGCGGGGCGCCCGACCGGAAGAGGTCGGGCAGCGAGAGGGCGGGACAGAGCTCGGGCGGGTCCTCGTCCTGGGCGCACGTCGCCCCCACCTCGTACCCGTGAGCGTCCAGCACATCGCGCTGGAAGCCCGTCATCCACGCGATCACCTCGGGGTCGGTCAAGTCCTCGCCCGTCAGCGTGACGTCGATCTCGCCGGACACGCCCGTGGCCTCCTGGAGCACGTTCACGTCCTCGAGCGCCGGGAGGTCCCGCGGCACGAGCTCGCGGACGTCCGAGACCACCTCGGTCTGCGTGTCCACCGCCCAGCCCGCGACCGCCACCACCAGCCCGATCATCAGGACCCGCCGCGGCCGCCTGAGCGCCAGGTCGACCGTCCTGCCGCCGGCGGCCGTGACCGCGCGGCCGGCTCTCGCCACGGCGGCGCCGGGCGAGCTCGTCGCCACCTTCTCCCATGCCGCCCGGGCCGACGCCCGGGCCCGGGGCAGCATCGGCGGGACGTCGGGGCGGCGCTCGGAGAACCGGATCAGCGCGGCGAACCCCGCCGTCAGCGCGCAGGCGAGCGCGACGAAGATGCCCGCCACGAGGACAGAGCCGAAGTCGCGGACCATCGGAACGGGCGACAGCAGCAGCACCAGGAAGCCGACCGCAGTCGAGAGGCCGGCGGTCGCGATCGTCGGCCCCCCGGCGCTCGCGGCCGTGGCCGCGCTCGCGGCCGCGCCCGGCGGGACCGCCGCGCTCCGCTCCACCTCTTCGAAGCGCGCCTGGAACTGGATGCAGTAGTCCACCGCAAGGCCGATCAGGACCGGCAGCGCCGCGATGGACGCCATCGTCAGGCTCCCCCCGGCGAGCGACACCCCGCCGAAGGTCAGCGCCGCCGCGCCCAACGCGAGGACGAGCGGCAGCAGCCGCAGCCGCGTGCGGAAGACGAGCGCGAGCGTGGCGGCCATCACGAGCAGGGCGGCGACGAGCAGGACGAAGATCGAGCTCTTCACCTCGCTCGCGAGCGCGTCGGTAACCACCGGCACGCCGGTGACGAAGTACTCGCCACCGCGTTCGAGCCCGAACGCCGGGTCCGCCACGGCCTCCTGGATGCGGTCGATCGCCGCCTCACGCTCGGATTCGGTCAGATCCGGCCGCATGCGGATCTGGATCAGGGTCGAGTCGTCCGAGGGGAAGAGGTACGCGAAGCGAGCCTTCGGCTGCCCGACCCCCCGGCTCGGGTCGAACACGAGCTGCGAGACGAAGTCGATGTTGTCGAGCGACGGAATGCTGGTGAGCCCGTAGCGGAGCGCGAGCCGAAGCGTCTCCTCCGTGAACTCGGCGTACACGAGCGGCCGCGCCTGCTCCGCCAGGCGCCGCTGCTCGGACGGCGGGTCGCCGCGCCGCTTGGAGAGCCGGCGAGCCGCCTCTGCCGCGGCGTCGGCCTCCTGCGCCTTGGCGGCCTGCTGCGCCGTGAATCCCTCGGAGATCTGGCTCGCGGCGGTGTTCACGAACGTGCCCGGCCCGTAGACGACCTTCGCCGGCTGCTCCTCGGCGAACCAGGAGCACACGGCCGGCAGGTCCGCGAGGCCCTCCTCGGGCACGTTTCCGGACAGGCAGCCCTCGAGCCGGAGCAGCGTGCCGAGGTCGGCGGTCAGCACCGTCTGCTGCAGCTCGCCCTTCACGAGCACTATGACCGGCTCCTCGCCGAAGCGCTGCCGGAAGCGCTCCGTGGCCTCGGACGCGGGCGACCCCTTGTCCACGAGGGTGTCGGTCGAGGCGCTCGGCTCGAGCCTCAGGGCGAGCGCCAGGCCGCCCAGGCAGAGCACCGTGACCGCCAGGAGCACCGCGACCGGCCGCCTCGCGACCCAGCGCACGATCCTCCCGAAGGGGTCACGACGAGCCACGAGCGCTCAGGTTACGAGAGCGGCTAGCGCTCCGGCGCAGCTTCCACGTGCGGGTAGACGCCCGGCGTGTCGGTCAGCCGCGGCCCGAGCGGCGTCTGCTCCTTGCACTCCGGCGCGACGTTCCCGTTGTAGGCCTCGCCGTAGATGAAGTCCTGGATCTGCTGGCGCAGCTGGTCGGGCAGCAGCGGGTCCGCCAGCGGCGACAGCGGGGCGACCGCGTTGTTCGTGCAGTAGTAGTCGTCCAGCACCTCGAGGCCCGTCTTCGTCTTCCTGTAGGCGAGCGGCTCGGTGTAGGGGTTCGACCGGTTGGTCGCCAGCCGGTACGGCCACGCCGACAGGCTCTCGGGGTTCGCCGGGTTGGTGGTCCGCAGGTAGTGGACCGGCCGGTCGGCACCCACGGGTCGGCTCGTCGCCTGGCTCGCGGCCACGTCATTCGCCAGGAACGCCGTGATCTCGTGCTTGTAGGCGCCGAGGTAGTCGAGCATCGGGTTGAGCTCGCGCAGGAACGGATCGATCTGCGCCAGGAGAGGCGTGAGCTCGTTGAGGAAGTCCTCGAGCGCGGGCAGGCCCTCCCGCGACGCGGTGATCAGCGGGTCCAGGTCGCGGAAGAACGCCTTCAGATCCGGGGCAAGCCCGGCCAGCGACTTGAGCGTCGGCGACAGCTCACGCGCCGCGGGGCGGAGTTGGGTCACCAGCGGGTCGGTCTCGTTCGCGAACTCGGTCAGGCGGTCCGTGGTGACGCGCGACTCGGCCAGGAACGTCGGGAAGATGCGGAACGTCTCCGCCAGCTCGGCGTCGCGCGCAGCGGTCGCCTCGAACAGCCGGTTCGAGTTGACGATCAACTCGCGGAGCTGGCCGTCGCGCTCCGTGAGGGCGGAGAACACCTCGCCCGTGTCGCGCACCAACGCCTGGGTCGCGCGCTCGTGGCGGTCGAGGATCTCGAGCACCTCGCTCGTGTCCTCGGCGAACGGAGCGAGGTTCCCGAGCGCGTCGTTGATGTCCTGCCCGCGGCCCTCGAAGGCGCGCCCCTGCTGGTCGAGCCAGACGCCGAACGCCCTGCGGGTCTCGGCGTCGAAGGCGCGGAAGATCTCGTCCAGCTCCACCGTCGGTGACACGCTCGCGGCGGCGAGCTCCCCGCCGTCGGCCACGGACGGAGCGGCGTCGGTGCCGGGCGTCAGCTCCACGTACGTCTCGCCGAGCAGCGACTTCTGCCTCAGGATCGCGCGTGTGTCCTCGGGAATCGGGGCGTACGCGTCGTCGAGCTCGATCTCGACCTCCGTCAGCTCACCGTCGAGCTCCTTCTTCTTCACCCGCCCGACCGGCACGCCGGAGATCCGCACGTCGGCCTCCTGCGCGAGCTGGGTCGCCTCGGGGAAGTCGACACTGAAGCGATAGCCCTGCGGCTTGAGCGGGGTCGACCCCCCGAAGACGAGCCAGAGGTAGAGCAGGATCCCGAAGCAGGACAGCGCGAACGCCACCATCACGAAGATCCGGGCGATGCTCGGGGCCTGTTTCTGCATCAGTCGAACTCCCCGCTCGCCGACTTGCCGCCCGCGCGCTTCCCGTTTCGGGGGAGCGGCGGCTGCTGCTGCGCACAGACTTCCTGGCTGACCGGTGCGTTCAGCAGCTCGAAGAGGACCTCGAGCTGGGGCAGGCCGGGGATGATCGCCTCGACCGAGGTGAGGCTCGCGCAGTCCACCAGGAAGTTGCCGCGCCGGATCGGGCCGTGGGCGTCCTGCGTGTTGAAGACGAAGCCCGCGATGTGGTTCGCCCAGGCCGTCCAGAAGAGGTAGCCCTCTTCGTCACCCGGCGGGTTGTACGCGAGCGTGTTGAACAGGTCCCTGAGCACGGTGAAGCTCGTGTTCAGGCGCGAGGTCGTCGGCGCCAGCTCCTCCGCCGCCGCGCGCAGCTTCCTTGTCGGGCTGCGCGACATCCGGACGAACGGCCGGATCTCGTCCTCGATGATCGGGGTGGTCGTACGCAGCGCCGGCCGCACTTCCTGGAGCGCCGGGCCGAGGTTGCGCGCGAAGGGCAGCAGCGACTCGAAGGTCGGGCCCAGCTCGTCCGCGAGCGTCTCCACCTTCCCCAGCGTGTCGCGCGTCGTCGTGAGCGTGCCGGGCAGGAGCTGGAGCGCGCGGCGCAGGTTCGCCTCCTGCTGCGCGAAGACCTGGAAGTTCGCGTTCGAGGAGTCCACGAGCTGCGCGAGCTGCTGGTCCTTGTCGCCGAGCTCCTGCGCCAGCTCGCTGAAGCTGTGGACGGCCCGGCGCGCGTTCTCGCGCCGCTCGGCGAGCAGCTTGGTGAAGCGCTTGATGTAGAGGTTCGTCGGCTCGAAGCGCTTGAAGGTCTCGCGCAGATCGGCCGCGTAGGACTGCGCGTACGGCTTCGAAGGATCGTCGGTGAAGGCCTGCCCGCCGGCGTTCGCGAGGATCTGGAGGTACGCGCGGGTGTCGCCGTCGAGCTGGGCGAGGATCTCGTCCGGGTTCACGTCCGGGCGCGTCTGGGCGGCGGAGATCCGGCCGCCCTCGGGCAACTCACCCGACGCCTGGGTGCCGGGGTCGAGCTCGACGAACATGTCCTTCAGGCCGGTCTTCGGACGCAGGAGCATGCGGGCGTCGCGGTAGATCGGCTTGTACTTGTCCTGGATCTTCAGCTCGACGACGGCCACCCCGTCCTCGAGCTCCACGTTGCCGATGTCGCCGACCTTGACGCCCGCGATGTTGACCGTCTGGCCCTGGCCGGGGACGACCGCCTGACCGGTCTCGAACTCGGCCTCGACCTCGTAGAAGTTGCTGCCGACCGCGGGCACCCATGACGGTAGGTAGAAGCGCTGGTTGGACAGGATGTAGCCCGCCGTCCCGGCCGCGATCACGACCAGGAAGAGGATCGCGATGAAGTCGCGGAGGTGCTTTCGGATCGCGCGTCTCATGGTCCGGGCGACCCCATCACCGCGTTCTCATTGACGCGCGGCAGCAGATTGACGTGGCACGGCACATCGCGCCTGTACGGCGGGCGCTTCGCCGGGTACTTCGGGATCGAGCCGAGCGACGGCAGGTTCGGGTTCGCGAACATGGGCGGCCCACCCAGGCGCGTGTTGCCGGTGGACAGGGTCTGCGTGCCACCGCCCGGCTGGAAGCGCACGTACGGTCCGTTGCCGTCGAAGTTCTGCGCCTCGCCCGACAGCGCGACCTGGCTCTGCCAGAACTCCTTGTAGTTCTCGACGCCCGTCACGTGCGGGTAGCCGGGGACGTCGATCACGATGTCGCCGGCCGGCAGCACGTTCTCGATGAAGCAGCGGCTGATGTCGTCGACCTTCGGCAGCAGCTCGACGCTGTCGTCCGTCAGCCGCGCCAGGTCGTCGATCGCGGGCCGCAGGTCGTTCGCCAGCCCCTGGAGCTCGGCGGGCGAGACGAGCTGGCGCACCTGAGCGATCCACGGCATCGAGGCGTCGATCGTCGCCGGCGTCTCGCGGACGCCCGGCAGGATCGCGCGTGCGAACTCGCGCGTCGGCGGGAAGGCGGCGTTCAGGCTGTCGAGTGCCGGGTTCGCCTGCTCGAGCACCTCCGGCAGGAGCCGGATCGTCGCCTGGAGGTTCTGCTCCTCGGCCGCGAATGCCGCCATGGTGAGGTTGAAGTTCGTGATGAAGTCCTTGAGCTGCTCCTGGCGGTCGGCGAGCGCCGCGGACACGCGGCTCTGCCCGATGATCAGCTCGGAGAGGTCGTGCAGCTCGGTGCCGAGCGTGGCGTCGTTCACGATCGCGATCCCGCGCAGCGCGTCGGCTGCGGTGTCCAGCGAGTCGTTCAGCGACTCGGCGGCCGTCTCCCCATGGGTCATCGGCTCCTGGTCGGCGTCCTCGCCCCGGAGCGGCTCGCCGTTCAGCGCGTCGCCGTAGCCCCGGATCAGCCGCTGCAGGTCGGCGCGCGTGTCGCTCTGGAGCGCGGTCAGGATCTCGTCGAGCTGCGTCGTGCCGCTCGTCTGGGCCTCCGGCACCGTCTCACCGTCCTCGAGCTCGGCGCCCGACGGGGTACCGGGATCGAGCTCGACGAAGAAGTTGCCCTCGAGGAAGATGCGCGGGCGGATCTTGAGCTCGGCGTCCTCGTGTAGCGGCAGCGCCTCGTCCTTGATCTCCATCGTCACGACCGTCAGCTCCGAGTCGTCGGAGTACTCCTCGACCTTCGTGACCTGCCCGACCTCCACGCCCGCGATCCGGACCGGGGAGCGGGTCGACATGTTCTGCGCGTTCGAGAACACGGCGTTCAGCTCGTACGGCGGGTTCACGAACGGGATGTCCTTCGAGAAGCCGAGATACACGAGGATCCCGACCACCACGAGCGAGATCGCGCCGACCCTGAAGCCGCTTCGGTCGCCGCGCATCAGCCCTGGCCCTCCACTTGGTCCTCGGTCACGGTGCCCTGGTTGCCGGGCACGTTGCCGATGACCTTCTCGCCGACGCGGAAGACCTCGTTGCCCGCCTCACACTCGCGCGTCTGGCCGGGAGCGGCCGTGTTCGGGTAGGGGTTCGAGTGGAGGAAGTTCGCCTCCGGGTCGGGGCCGCCACCGTTCGCGGGCGCGCTCGAGGGGCCGCCCTCGTTGTTCGGCCCCTGCGGGGTCATGACGATGATGAAGCGCTGCCACGTGCCGTTCTGGTCGCCCACGGACAGGAGGGACGAGACGTTGCGGAACCAGAGCGTCCCGTAGTTGCAGACCGTCTGGGCGGGCGTGATGAAGTCAAGCGTCGGCCTGAGGGACTCCACCGTGTCGTTCAGGCGCGCGATGCCCGGCCGCACGAGCGGCTCCTCCGTGAAGTTCTTGAGCGCCACGAAGACGTCCTCGAGGCGCTCGTTGAAGGCTGGAACCCGCGCGAGTGTCTGGGTGCCGATCTCGAGCGCGTCGGCCAACACCGGCGTGGTCTCGGGCAGGATCTCGACGCCCGGCGCCAGCTCGCGGAAGAGCGCCTGCGAATTGCGGATGAACGGCCGCTGCTGCGGGAAACCCCTGATGCCCGCGTCCTCGGTCGGCGGCGACTGTGAGATGGATTCCTGGAGGAAGGGCCGCGCGATGCTCGCGAGCGCGGTGAACGTGATGTCCAGGTTCACGAAGAGCGACGCCTGCGTCTCGGCGACCGGGGCCACCTCGCCGGCCGCCGCCTCGAGCGCCTCGAAGAGCCGCCCGAGCTGCGTGTCCGGGTCGGCCAGGTTGGCCGCCACGGGCTGCAGGTGGAAGAGGAGCGGCCGCAGCTCGACGATCGCCTCGTTGATGTCGTTGCCGCGGCCGGCGAGCGCCGTGCCGAAGCCCTCGAGGCTGCGCTGCGAGCCGCGGCGCGTCTTCAGGTTGAAGGTGTTGAAGACGTCGTCGATCTCGACCGGCTCCGGGGTGGCCTGCTCGGCGGGGACGGTGTCGCCGGGCGCGAAGCCCTCCTCGGACTCGCCCGGCGTGATCTCGACGTACTTCAGCCCGAGTGCGGACCGCGGCCGGATCACCATGGTCGAATCCGCCGGCAGCGGCTCCACCTGCTCCTCGAGCTTCAGCTCGATCTCGGCGGTCGGGGGGCTGTCGCCCTCGCCGGGCACCGCCTGGATGTCGGACACGGTGCCGATCCGCTGGCCGCCGATCCGGACGTCGTTGCCGACGACCAGGTTCGCGGCGTTCGAGAACTCCGCCTTCAGGTCGTACGTGGGCACGAACGGCAGGCCGCTGTTCGCGTTGTACGAGAGGAAGACCGCGACGATCGCGACCAGGAGCGTGATCGCGCCGACCAGGACCGGGCTGCCGAGCATGCTCGCTGCGCCGGGCCGCCGCCTCATTCGTCGCTCCCCAGCAGGTAGTCGAGGAATGGCTCAGGATCGCCGTATGGCCCGGTCGGGCCGGTCTCGGCGCCCTCCTGTACCCGCTCGATGTTCGCCTCCCGCTCCTCCTTGAGCTTCGGGTCGGCGAGCTGCACGATGTCCCCGATCCGATCGCCGAGGGTCGGCTCGATGGGCGGCGCGCTCCGCGGGGCGGCCTTCGATGCCTCGGCGATGCGCGCCTCGACCGCGGCGCTCTTCCCCGTGTCGGTGTCCGCACCTGACACCTGCGCCTCGCCGAATGTGGACTCACACCCAAAGGAGACCGACGTCGAGTACGGCAGGCACGAGGCGGCGGCGATCAGCCCGGCGCGTAGGAAGTGGCTGACCGAGTCGAACCCGTTGATCGCGGTCACCTGGAAGAAGATGTAATCCATCAGGCGCTCGATCCCGCCGGTCTCGTCGAAGCTCGTGAGCAGGTTGCTCAGGTCCCGCGAGACGGGGTTCGCGTCGACCGCGAAGTCGCGCAGGTCAACGAGCAGCGGCTCGGTGTCCTGGAGCGCCGGGCCGCCGATCTTGCCCGCCTCGCCGAGGCTCTCGACCGCCGGGACCGACTGCCGGGAGAAGGGCCCAAGCGCCAGGATGAAGCGGTTCAGGTCGGGCGCGGCCGCGCCGAGGTCGCGCAGCACGGGCCGCATCTCGTCGGAGAGCGCGCCGAGGTCCTCCATCGTCGGCTTCAGCTCCGACAGGTAGCGCGGGAGCTTCTCGAAGGTCTCGGCGAGATCGTCGCGGCGCTCCGCCGAGGCCTGGGCCGTCTCGTTCGCACGAACGATGAAGTTCCCGACATGCGCGCGCTCGCGTGCCAGCGGGCCGAGCGCCTGGTCGCCCTCGACCGCGAGCCGCTCGAGCGTGCGGTTCTGCGCGGCCAGGATCTTCAGGACCTCGTCCGTCTCGCGAAGCGCGGGGTTGGCTCGGTGGATCGCGGCGTTCAGGTCCTCGCCGCGGCCCGCCAGAGCCGTGCCGAACTCGTTGATGAGGATCCCGAGGCGCTGCCGATACGGCAGGCGCATGATGTTGTTGATCAGGTCGAGATCGACCGGCGAGCTCGTCCGCTCGAGCGGAAGCATCGCCTGGCCGGCGCCGTCCTCGCCCTCCGGCACGGCCTCGAGCACCGGGGTGTCGGAGCTGCCCGGGTCGCACTCCACGAACTTCTCGCCGATCAGCGACTGCGGCCTGATCGTGCAGCGCGCGTTGGCCCGGAATGGGGCAAAGCCGGGCTCCTCGATGGTGAGCACGACGACCGCCTTCTTGTCCGCGGTCACGTCGAGCTCCTTGATCGAGCCCACACGAGCGCCCGCGACCTTCACGTCCTCGCCCGGGACGGCGCCCGAGACGTTGTCGAAGATCGCGCGCACCTCGTAGGTGTCGCCGTCGCCCTCCGAGGCACCGGTGCCGAGGATCAGCGCGGTGGCCGCGCACGCAGCGAGCGTGGCTATGGCGAAGATTCGTCTCATGGCCCCGGCGGCACCGTGTTCGGGTCGCACTCGATGTCGCCGTTCTCGCCGCGCCACGGCGCCGAGCCGTCGGGCGGCGGCTGGGTCGCGGCGCCGGGGCAACGGAACGCCTGGGTCGTTTCGAGCCCCTGGAGGCGGGTCGCGTTCTGGACGGGCGTCAGCACCTGCCCGAGCAGCGGGATGGTGGTGGGGGTGAAGGCGTTGAACATCGGCTGGATGCGGGCGAAGTGGCCGTTTGCGTCGTAGTTCGAGGCGGCCTGGCCGAACTTCGTGATCCAGCCGGCGAGGTCGGGCGTGTACGGCCGGATGTGCTCCACCACCGTTTGTGACTTCTGGAGGGCGCGGATCGACCGTGGGAAGGCGACGCTCGCGAGCTCCGCGAGACGCGGCTGCTTGCGCGTCAGGTCGATCAGGTCGTTCCCCTCGCCCGGCCGGCGGATGAGGAACCGGAGGTCCTCGATCGTCGGCTCGGCATCCGCCACGAGCGGGCGGAGCGCGCGGAAGAACGGGGCGAGGTCCTTCGTCGCCGGCTTCGACTCCGCGACCAGGACGTCGAGGTCGCCGAGCGCTGCGCGCAGGTTGACGAAGGTCGTGTTCGCCTTGCGCAGCGTGGGCGGCAGGAGGCCGAGCGCCCGGGCGAGGGCGGCGTTCTCCTCGCCGATCGCGCGTGTCGTCGTGTTCGCGTTCGTCACGAGATCGGTCAGGTCGTCGCGGCGCTCGGCGATCGCGCTGACGACCTGGGCCGTGTCCACCACGAAGCTCTCGAAGCGCTCGTCGTCGCGAATCAGCTCGTTCATCAGACGGGACGAGGTCGACAGCGCCGGGTTGAAGTAGCGCGCCGCCTCGTTCGCCTCCTCCGACTTGCCGCCGTACTGCGCCGCGCCACCCTGGACGATCTGCTGGAGGCCGCGCAGGGTCTTCGGGTCGAGCGTGTTGAAGAGCTGGTCGAGGTCCACCGGCGTGGTGGTGTCGTCGGCGGCGATGCGGCCGCCGTCCTCGATCGCGGGAGCGTCGTTCGGACCCGGGGTGAGCGAGACGTAGCGCCCCGCGATCCCCGACAGCGAGCCGACCCGCACGACGGCCCGCGTGCCCTCGTGCAGCGGGTCGAACTCGGAGTCGATCTCCATCTCGATCTCCGCCTGGGCGTTGTCGTCGAGCTTGATGGCGGTGACCTTGCCGACGGCCTTGCCGCCGACGTGGACCTCGTTCCCGGTGACGAGCTGGCCCGCGGTCTGGAAGGTCGCACTGACCGTGTACTTGTCGCTCCCGGACAGCATCAGGAAGCCGACGAGCACGGCGGTGGCGAGCACACCGCCGATGGCGGCCATTCGCGCGGGAGTCACGTCTGGGAGATCAGGGTTCGAGTGGTCAAGCGCCTCCGCTCGGCACCTCCCCTTATACCCGAGTATTCCAGCGCGATCCGGTTCTCGGACCGGCTGGCGGGCGACTTAACCCGCCCTCAAAGAGCCTTTCAGTCGGATCTTGCGCTATTCCATGCCCAGGGGACCCTGAGCTTCCCCTGAGAGGAACTGGCGCACGAACTGGTTCTCCGAGTTGAACAACTCGGACGCCGGGCCCGACTCGACGATGCGGCCCTTCCAGAGGACGGCGATGTAATCGGCCACGCGGCGCGCGCTCATGATGTCGTGCGTGATGACGACGTAGGCGCCGCCGTTCTCCTGGTGGATCTCCTTGATGAGCTCGCACAGGAGAGCGGTCCGGACCGGGTCGAGGCCGGAGTCCGGCTCGTCGAAGAGCACGATGTCGGGCTCCAGCACCAGCGCCCGGGCGAATCCGGCGCGCTTGCGCATGCCGCCCGACAGCTCGTTCGGCATCTTGTCGCCGGCGCCCGATAGGCCGACCTCGCGCAGGCGGCGGGAGACGATCTCGTGGACCTCTTCCTCGCCCTTGTCCGTGTGCTGGCGCAGCGGGAAGGCCACGTTGTCGAACAGGTTCATCGACCCGAAGAGCGCGCCGTCCTGGAAGAGGACGCCGAACTTCTTTCGCATCTCGAACAGCTCGTCGTCCTGGAGGTTCGGAACCGACTGCCCGTGGACCAGGACGTCGCCCTCGTCCGGGTACAGCAGGCCGACCATGTGCTTGATGCAGACCGACTTCCCGGTGCCGGACGGGCCCAGGATCATCGAGATCTGGTCGTCCGGGATGCCGAGGTTCAGGCCGTTCAGGATCGTGTTGCGGCCGAACGACTTCTTCACGTCGATGAACTCGATCGCGTCAGTCGAGCCATGCGGGCGCTTCGTGCCCGAGTGCCACATGTACGGGTCCTCGCCCGACCGGGTCTGGTCCCAGATGTTGTCCGGGATGTCCTCGGCGGTCTGGGGTCGCGCGTCGCGGTGGCTCTGATCCTCGGCCGCGGCGCGCTCGCTGGCGCTCATCGGATCGGCGGTGGGCTCGGAGGTGACCGCGGGCTGCTGCGGCTCGGCCGGAGCCTGCGGCTGCTCGTAGGCAGGCTGCTCCGGAGCGGCGGGCTGCTCGGGCGCCGCGGGCTCCTGGATCTCGGTCGGCTGCTCAGCCGCGGGTGGCTGTGCGCCCTCCGGCGGCTGCTGCCCCTCGTCCCCGGTCTGTCGCCTGCGCAGAAAAGCCATACTCGCTCCTTGTCAGCCGCCTATGGGGGCTCTCGGGTTCGCGCCCCAGAAGATCTGGGTGCCCAGCATGCCCACGAGGTGGACCATCACCGTGTTCAGGACCATCGACTTCGCCGTGGCGGTGCCCACGCCGACCGGGCCGCCGCTC
>Ga0190275_10000069_pt1 | contig 125816 bp, 77 predicted proteins | sample Popmic550T_FD_133745 | JGI IMG/M metagenome (GOLD analysis project Ga0190275, IMG submission 133745) | Populus adjacent soil microbial communities from riparian zone of Yellowstone River, Montana, USA - 550 T | ecosystem: Environmental > Terrestrial > Soil > Riparian zone > Trees stand... | reverse complement strand
GTTGATCATACGATCAATTGATTTATCTTTTATCTGAGATTTGGAATGGTGGTTATCAATACTATGTACCACTATGCACCAATACTAACAATAAATATCTTTAATCTTTGATATGAGGTCTACATAATCAATAAATGGACCTTAAAAACTCCGTCGGAACCAGCAGTATCAAAGGAGCTAAAAATACGGCGTTGGTTTGTCGTCCTTCTTTTTGCGTTTTCCACATCTTGTCTACCCAAACGGGAAATAGATACCTAAAAATAGATATCTCAACCTCCTGCATACCGCTCCAGTAGTTCAGCTTCAGTGCAATGTTCAGCGCGAGCCAAAAACCACCGGCATAACTAATCTGCAAACACCGTTCTTTTCGAAACACCTCCGGCTGAATTTTCATCTCTCCTTCCTTCTGTCCTATTTTCAACCTTCCCGCCATCTCCACTGTCCGCTCCCGCCCTCTCTTCTTTCAATCTCTTTACCAGCTTCATTCCGCTTCTTCTGTATGTGTGCATGGAGAACTGGAACTCGTCCGGATTTCTCTCGTCTGCGAGCTTCTTTATCTGCTGTATCTTCTCTTCTTGTCTTTTCTCTACTCCGCGTCTCTCAAGGTACCCTCTGTTCTTCTCTAGCTCCCCAAGCCTCATTCTGCCCTCTAGCTGCCCTCTCTCTCTGTAATTTGTCTGTCTTTTTTTCATCTCAGATTCTGCAAAAATTGAATGAAGTGCATTAAGTGCTCAAAATACGTCGAGCTGCCAGAGAGTCTCAGCGAAATGTTAGAGGAAAAAGGGCGGCTGATGGGCGAAAAGTCTCTGCGGATTAGCTGCGACGGGTGCAGCGCGTGCTACATGTGCTACACAGACGGAAAAGACCAAATGGAGAGGTGCCAGACATGCGGGTTCCACTACCACAAGTACCACCAAAGCGAAAACCCGCCAGGGGTGTGTAAAAAGTGCGCAGAAATCAGAGTGGAGGCGGACTACAGGGCGCTAGTCGGCCCAGAGATCCCCTTTTTGGAGAGAAAAGTCGAGGAGCTCGACAAAAACCTCGTGAAAAAAATAACGGACATTGTTAAAAAGAACAAAACGCCAAAAAAAAGCCAAAGCGGCATAAAAGAAATCAGAATCGGAGACGCCAGGATGGTGCCTTCGTTCTCTTCGCCGTTCCCAGAAGAGTACGCAAGACAGAACGTTCTCTACGTGTGCGAGTCGTGTCTCGAGTACTTTGCCACAGAGTTCGTGCTGAAGAGGCACCAGAAGAAGTGTCTTAGCACGCTTCCACCAGGAGAGGTTGTGTACCACGACAGCGACAATCTCGGAGTGTTCAGAGTCGAAGGGTCGACCGAGCGGACGTTTTGCCAAAGCCTCTGCCTGATAGGCAAGATGTTTCTGGACCACAAGACGCTGTACTACGACGTTGAGCCGTTTTTGTTCTACGTAGTTGGAGAACTCGTGGAAAACAGGTTCAAAATATTCGGATACTTTTCAAAAGAGCGCGAAGAAGGCGCAAACAACCTCTCGTGCATCGTGGTTTTTCCTCCGTATAGGAGAATTGGGCTCGGGTCTTTTCTCATCGACTTCAGCTACCATCTTACCAGAACGGGAAACTCTCCGCCGTACACTGCGGGGCCAGAGCAGCCGCTGTCAGAGGAGGGGGAGAAGGCGTATTCGGCGTACTGGAAGGACACGGTCGTGCGGTACATCCTTGTAAAGAAGGAGTTTGCGCCGACCGCTCAGGAGTTCTCGGAAATGTCGGCTGCGACAGGGGTGGCGAGCGACACTCTTAAGAAGATGTACAGCGAGCTGGAAAAGACGTACGTTAGGAAGTCTGTGTACGGAGACCTCCAGGCAGCAAAGGACAACATGAAGAAGATCAGAAGAGTCAAAAGAAACGGATTATTTATTGAGACAAAAAGCAGAGAAAACAGCCCGTTAGTAGATTTAGCTGATAGCGGCGGGTGATATCGATTTGTTATTAATGGCGGCAGGTGATATCGATTTGTTATTGATAACGGTGTTACTATTTGACAATCTCAATGGTCGTTTTTGGCTTTTGATATCTGATATAGCTATGCCATCATTGTTCCTGAGCTATACTATCTAGATTAGCCATTTGTTATACAACCGATGCTCGGCACCTATCTCATCATCACTCAACCCCCATCTTATCAACACTCAGCACCTATCTCATCAATATCCGTTAATTATAGCAGCCAGATTCGGAGGCAAGCTGTTTGACGCTAAGAATCTTTGCGATTTTCTGGTAGTTGGCCCATCTCTTCTGCGCCTGTGGATTAGGCCCCTTCCCGCATTCGATTGCGCCGTTTATCGCTTTGATGGTAAGCCCGAACTGCTTCAGAGGCGCCTGGGACGTCATTACACGGGTGTTCCAGAACCAAATGCTTGTGGACGCGGCGGCTGACTTGTCGGACGCCACAAGATCTGGGTTTTGGTAGATCTTATCGCTTTTGTAGATGCCGGTGCTTGCGTCTTTGTAGTTACCGGGCCAGGAGAGTTGCATGTACCCCCTTCCGAAGTAGTGTTTTCCTGGCGCGGCTTTCACAGGGCCGTTTTTTCCGTCAGCGTTGTCGTACTGTGCGCACGGAGACGAGGCGCACGCCTGTTCTACCAGAAGCGAAAGACCCCCGGATTCGTGGAAAATATTCGCAAGGAACATTGCCGTTTGATTAGAGTCCCAGGAGGTTTTGTTGATCTGGTCCACAAGCTCCTGTGCAAAGTCCGTTTTAAACCCGGAAGAGTATCCGCATTCGGTAACTGCCTGTTTGAGAAGAGTTAGAGAGAGTTTTCCGCCGCCAGAAGGTGAAGAGGAGGGCGCGGCGTGCGAAGAGGTGATTATGGAGCTGTTTGGAATCTCTTGGGGGTGTATAGCAGAACCTGATGCATCGTGCGCTGGAGTGTTCCATGAGGGCTTTTCTTGCGGCGAAGAGTGGCCGGTGGAGGGCTCTGGAGGATTAGAGGGGCCTGAAGGCGCAGGGGAAGGCGTATGAGGCTGATTTGACGGATGAAAAGTGCCATCTGGGGAGGATGTTTGGGAAGTAGCCGAAGAGGCGCCATCGGTTGCATTTTGGGCGGAGGCGTTGGAGCAGGAGCTTTGCAGGTTTTGGCCGTTGGAGAGCTGAGATACGTCGATGGTGCGCGTTCCTGTTCGGTCCTGGTACTCGATGAGAATGCCTTGGTCGGAGGTATTTGGCAGGTTAGTTTGAGAGTTTTCAGGTGCGGAGGTTTTTATCTCGGCGTTTTGAGATAGAGAGCACGGGGAGTGGTCTTGGGAGCTCTGCTGTGCAGGGGGAGCGGACGGTTCATGGGGGAGAGACTGCGGTGGCGCCTGGGAAGCGGAGGTGTCTTGAGAACTGGTCTGTGATGGAGAGTCGGTGATCGTGATTGTAACGGTCGAAAATTTTTGTTTTCCAGAAGCGGAAGCGTCTTTGGAGTCGGGTCTGCAAAGTACTTCGTTCCCCATCTTGACGCACTTTTCGCCCTCCTTGCAGGGAAGAGCTATCCACTGGTTGGTGTTGGAAAAGACGATGATGCTGGACCCAGAGCATTTCGCGTCCTGGTACAGGCCATTGAATCCTTGCACAGTGGCACTAAGAACGCAAGGCGCAGCGAATAGAGCGCTAAGAATAATTAGTGTCTTTCTCATGCTCCAAACAATTGGCGATAATTATAACAATATGCGTTTCACATAAGTTTCAGAGGGGCCAGTAAAATTTGAAACATTTAAAATGGAGTCAGAGGGAGTGTTTCGGAGAAAAAGCGACCTGGAGTACCTAATTGACAGGGTTGCGAAGACAAAAGATCTGTTTCTAACCGACAGAGTGCTAAGCGATCTTTTTGTGGCGAATATTTTGATAGAAAGAGAGATCGAGAACATTGCAAAAGAAGAGTACCACAAGATAGATATGGACATAGAAAACATCGCGGCAGAGGTCAGGGAGCTGGAGGTATTTAGAGAAATAAAAAGCAGAAGGAGAAAGGGAATAGAGGTGGAGCAGGAGAAAGAGGGGAACATATGCTTGATCACGCAGAAGGAAATCGAGGACAGAGTGGAGGCGCCTTGCGGGCACAGCTTCAGCAGAGAAGGGGTCGTGTTTCTGTACACAAATACAAAGGGAAAGAAGGGGTTTGAGTGTCCGTACATCGGATGCAAGAGCAACTGGGCGAAATTCAATCCGACAAAGAACGCAAATAGGAAAAAAAGCGAATAAGTTGTACGTAGAGAAGAGGTGGTTGGAAAAGCGGCGGTTGTGCGGTACTAGTGTTGATAACTATTGGGATGGTTGGCTAGTGTGTGTTGTTGTGGTGTATCACCGGATATTAGCCGGTAAATGGGATCTTTGGCTGACCGTGGGGTGTTCACGTGGATATTCTGTAGGCTGTGCGGTGTTTAACTGGATAATTTGTAGGCTGTGGGGTGTTCACGTGGATATTCTGTAGACCACCGAGTATCTAACTGGATAATTTGTAGAATATCAAATATATGTGGATAATTTGCAGAAAATCGAATATCTAACTGGATAACTCTCAATAAATATCTTTTAGTCTTTGATATGCCGTCTCCAGTAATAATCACAAGCAAAAGATGGCATCGCTATCCATGGTTTATTTTACACCATCTACAGTATCTCTTACATCTTTAATGGCTCCTACCATGGCAGGCATCCAATATTAGATAGAACCAGCCCCTCACAACTATCTATACCAATACTTACCAACTATCTATACCGCTCCTTCAAACCCCCGTCACACCCCCTCTCAGAAACACATGACGGCCTCCAGAATACTCAACAACACGCCCTTGCTTGGATGTCGCTTCTCAAATGCCAGACACCTGTATGCTGACCTGCGAATTTCTCTATCTTACAATATGTGGGTTCTCTGCCATCTTTGGTGCTCTAGTTCTTCTTTTAGAACCTTTGCAGATACTCTTTTTAGCATGCCAACAAGCTCTTCCAAATACCCTTCTTTCATTGCCTTGGGTATCGATATCTCTATGCTGCAGAACTGCTCGTTGATGATCTTCTCTAGGACTTTCTGCAGCTCGATTCTCAGGATTTCGATTGCTAGCGTTCCAAAATATGCCTCTAGCTCTATTACTGATCTTCTCACTGCTTCTCTAAACATCCTCTCGGCTTCCCGTTCATACCAGTACACGACCACCTTCCCCATCATCCTTCCAGCTTTTCTTTCGACCCAGCGCACGCCGCTGCCCACGTTGTACTTCACGTACCCCCATCCGTACGATATGATATTGGTCTTTTCTATTTCGTCTGGCAGCTCCGATATCTGGCTGACCATTTCTGTCCTCATGTTGCCTTCGCTATCTTCTTTTTTTACGTTCAGAGAAAACGTCTGCGCCATGATTGGAAGAGAGCGGATCCACTCTCTTGTCCTTTTTTCTTCGTCTGTGCCGTGGTGCGGAGCCTCCTTCGTTACCACGTTCAGGCTCTGCGTTTCGATCGCGAGCCCCTTTTTCACGCCGGAAAGATTATCGCGGGCGATGTCTGGCTCCTCTACGTTCATCAAATACAGAGACCTGGTCGATATCTGGATTGGCGCGCGCTCTAAGTCTTTTTTCTTCTCCCACAGGACGAGTTTTCTGTTAAAAGCGGCCATGTTTGCCATTTTCGAAAAGACCCACCAGTCGAGCGAAAGCGTCTCCTTCAGCCGCGAGCACAGGGTTTGAAGAGCCCATCTCTCGAAGCTTAGCTCCACGCTCTTCTTCATGTGCACCAGCCCAAGGCTCTTGAGACCCTCAAATCTCGTGAAGAGGTCGAAGTCTATCTTCTGCATCGCGCTGGTTTGCGAGAGCATGAGATGCTCCAAAAATGGCGCTTTTAGCTTTTCGAGCACGCTGGTGTCCTGCATGTTTCCTGCTATTATTTCGAGCGTGGCTAACGAGTTGAAGTACCCTGCGTTGAATATGCTGATGGTTGCTTCCTCTGTCACGTCGGCGAGCACAAGGTGCGAGATGTTCTCTATTGTGGTTTTTTGCACGAATCCGTTTTGCACCTTGTCCAGCATCCCTGCGATCCCTGACCTGTGCGATATATTTTCGACGATGTTCTTCATCGTTTCCTCTTTGGACTCGATATTCTGGATGTACACGGTGTCGAAATACTGCATGTGGGTGGTCCTGAAAAGCGTTTGGAGGTCTTTCAAGCTGAACGAGAGCCTTTCTCCGTTTTTCTGCTTGCCCTCTATGGACACCGCTCTTTTGCCTGGCTTTTTCTCATGGGTTTTCGCGTTTTCGCTGTCTCTGTACGCTTCTATTTCGTTCAGTATGCTGTATAGGTCGTTTTCTGTTTCGTTTTGGAGACGGATTCTGAACAGCGCGCCGGCTTCCTCGGCGCTGTCTAAGTGCGTCTCGATCTTTTCTGTGCCGTGGACGGGATATACCATCACGGGAGGCTCGTATTCTTCTCTTTCCATGTCTTTGATGTATCCGCTCATGATAAGCGTTAGCATAACACAAAACAGCATAAAAAGCACGACAAAGGCTATGTTTTTTATCCCTATGCTTTTTCTTTCGTTTGATCTGTATCTTATACGCCCGTTGATCGTCATTTCTGCAAGCTAGCTACCGGCTTTAAAATTTTTCAAACTTCTATCTTCCACTTTTTGCAAACTATCATTGGCCTCTCATCAGGCCCAAATCTATTTTTATTCGCTGGTTTTTACTGCCGGCACTCTCGAAAAGATGGAAAATGTCGAAAACTACATCTATAAGGCGCTAGCACAGAGAGGGCCCGTAGAGAGTCTATGGTTTGAACAGCCCAAGGACCGGTCTAAAATTAGCGTCTTTCTCATCTGTCTAAATCTGTCTTCATTCTAGACCAGTGCCATTTGACCTGCCGCTTGCTAAAATATTTCATTTTGGAGCGAAAAGCGTTCGGTACTTTTCAAAAAATAGTTACAGAAGACTTTACAAAATTTCTGCACTAGGCGCGATTTATTGCTGGCGATGGCTATGGGTCATCTTGACGCTGGCCGTGAGTTGTTTCAGCGCTGCTCATCGGCTGTTTTATTGCTAGTCATCGGCTGTTCCTCTCGAACTCAGCAACCGAACGCGCTCTAGCACACCTTCAGCTTATCCTCTATCCTGTACTGGTTTATCTTCAGAGTGCACACTCCCGTTCCGTCCCTCACCACTTCGCTATCCGTCAGAACTATCCTCTTCATAAATATCGGGCAGTCCAGAGTGATTGTTTCGTACTCCCCGCCCTCTCCGCACATGTTAAAGTCCTCTTCCTTCAGCGCTCCTCTGCTTTTCTCTATCTCTTTTTCCACGTGCTCTTCGTATACGCTGTATATCTCGCAAAGATCCCTTCCAACCAGCTCTGTCAGCGGGCGCTCTCCAGACTTCACCATCACGGAGCGCATCCCGCTCCCGATCATCTCTCTTAGGAGCTCTTTCTGGTTCCTGTTCCACAAGTACGCGAGAGGCACGAGCCCAAGCCGCCTGCAAACGTCGTTCACTCTGTTGTTCTGGTACGAAGACTTAATCGCGCCAACAGAGACCCCCTCGAGCGCGTATTTCTTCTTCAGCTCGCCAAGTGCAGCGAATAGGTCCTCCACCTCGTCCTCCTCGGTCGCCCGGTACTCGAGGTCCCTGTTAAGAGAGACCCCAGACGTGGTCCTCTGCTCGTAGGGCACGCCCATGCACTCTGCGATATCCCTAACGAGGCTATTTCCGGCATACTGGTACATGTACGAGTCTTTTTCGCCCGGCGTTCTGAGATTTAGCACACACACAATTTCGTGTCCTTCTCTCTTGCAAATTAGCGTGTTATACACGCTGTCTTTTCCTCCACTTAGCAAAGCCACAACTCTCATAAAAATTTCGATGGGCGAAGCCTCTGACATAAATAGGAGCAAGCACCTCCGAAAAGAGTATCTCGAAGTGCAGGAAAGAACAAGGGAAGAGAAGAACGCGGGAAAAGAAAACACAAAAGAGCTTTTCAGCCTGTTCCACAGAACAAACGAGCTTCTGGAGCGCGTAAATACGTCGTCTGAGCTGAATCTCGACGCAAGGGTCTCGGGAGAAGTGGTAGACATATCGAGCAGAAAGGTGCAGAGGCTCTGCCAAAGCGGGTCTCTGACAGTCGAGGAGTTTGTGGAGCTGGTAAAGAAAAAAACCGCAAGAGGCGCCGCAGAGTACGTGAGCAGCGCGTTTAGAGGAGAGACGTTCCCGCCGGTGCTGCAGATAGAAGAGATAGAGTACAGCGTGGAAGAAGACAGGAAAAAGCGAGTTCTTATCAAAATAGACGAGAAAGAGGCGAGGAGGCCGGAGACAGAGGAGAACAGGTCTTTGGACCAGATAGACATGCCAAAGCAGATCGGGGCGATATACAACGTTGTCAAGAAAAAGAAGAAGGTGGAGCTGCTGGAGCTTGTTCTAGACCCAGAAGACTTCTCAAAAACGGTTGAAAATACGTTATATTTGTCATTTGCTGTTAAACTTGAAAGAGCGTTTATTTCGCAGGGGGGCGGGACGCTGTACGTGACTTCGGAAAGAGAAGAGCAGGCGGACGACTCGCACGTGGTTTTGAGCTTTACAAAAGAAGAGATAGAGAGACTAAACGAGAAGTATGGAAGCAGAGCGTCTCTTTTGTAGCTGCGATAGAGTTGCCAAAGGGATGTGGAAAAGTCTGCGAGCCGAGAGGTGCAGCGGCCATAGAAGATAGAGTCTTACGGCGAAATAGCTTCTTTTCAGTGCGCTACCGTTCAGGGGTGCTATTTGGGTGCTATCTGCAGCAAAACACGGCAATTCTTACGGCTCATCTGTTTCCGTTGTAGGAAATACTTTCGCTAGTGCTGTAGAACGAGTATGGGAGGTCTTTTTTGCAGACGTCTTGTGTCTTGTTCTTCTGGGATTTTGAGCATGTAACGCTGTTTGCTCTGTTTACAGTGGAGGTGCTTGCTGTTGGCAAGAGACCGTCTAGGGTCTTTTCGAACGCAATGAACTCTTTTCCTTTCTCCATGAAGAGGAGGAGGCTCTCGTTTTAACCCATCAGATTGTGAAACACTGTTAGAGGGCGTCTGGTAGGTCGACCGGTTGGCCAATTAGATGCGATGGGGTGTGATGGGGTGGAATGAGAGGGGTGAGAAGGGTGAGGAGATAAGACGTAAAGCTGAGAAATCTAGGTCACCCCAACGGTTGATAGGCTGGAGAACACCTCTTCGCCATGCAAATGGTCTCTGATCTTATCTCATGTAAGTGCAGGGCACCTCAGAGGATATAAAGCTATTGTAGAATCATATTAAAGTCTGAAAGGACTATATTGCTAGTGATGATTGTGGTGTGTTGTTAGTACTTCTCGTTGTGTGTTGCCAGCAACACCTATCATATATTATACGTCAGCACTGCCCATCACCTATTATCCGTTACTACCACCCATCATATATCACCCTGCACTTATAACAACTATTCGCGTAAATACCCACGGCCAACAGTTATAATAAAGAATGGCTGGTACGGTCGGCAAGACTTCTTCAACAACTCAGCAGGTCTGTCGCATATTTATACGCTGGTTATTGACTTATTAGGACAGCTAGTAATATGGCAGGACCATACTGGTGTACTACGGGAATGCGGGAATTTGCGTTGCGAAAAAGAGAATTGGCGGGAAAGTTCCCGGCAAAAGTTGCATAAATGCGAAAAATAGCGAGAAGGGATGTTCTACGGCGCAGAGATACTTGCAAAACGAGGGAAGCTTGCAGCGCCCTGGATAGCAGCGCACTTTGACAAAAGACTGACAAAACAGGAGGTTCTGCAGGTCAGCATTGAAGAGACGGTGGACGACATCCAGAAGGGCAGAGTGCCGGAGCTTGCACTGAGAACGTCCAGCCACATCCTTCTTGGGCTGTCGAAGATTCTCTTCAGAAAAACGAAGATACTCTACGAGGAGTGTTCTGTTATTGTGGTGCATTTCGGAAAAAGGCCGCACCAGGCATCTCAGATAAGAAGAGCCGAGCCAAGAAGAATCGCCTACGATGTTCGGCTGGCAGATTTTATTCTAAATATGGAAATGGGCGCTGCAGCCGGTGAAAACAGGGGTGAAATGCCGGAAATATCGGAGGAGATAGAAGAGGCGAGAGGGTCGCTCAGAATGCAGTCGTACGATCAGACGTTCAGTCTAAACGACATATCGCTTAGCACCGCGGTGACTTTTTTGAGAAGCTCGGAGGCGCTCGAAGGGGCCGAAGAGGGGTCTGACGGGATGATCACGCACCACATAAGCACAGCAGTAGAGGAAGGCTCGATCGGGAGTGACGTGAGGGAGAGCGTGATGGGGGGAAGTGTTTTTGACGCCGGAGAGGACTACCTTTCGCAAAAGGAAAATAACGGTAGAAAAAGAAAAGGGCCCGAAAAAGAACATAAAAAACGGGAAAAAATCGACAGAAAAATCTCTTTCAGCGCAGGCGAGATAAAGAGCGTCGGAGTGACTGCTAGCGCGCAGGGCGAGGAGATAAGGAGGCCGGGAAGGCCAGCGCTGGAGCAGCCCTTGGCGATAAAACAGATGGTCCTGGAGCTAGAGGAGATCGAGAAGAACGGGAGTTACGGAATATCGTTGGACAGATCGATTGAGATACCCAGAGGAGCGCTGGAGGGGGCGCTGGAAGAGGGTGTCCCGCTGCTGCACGATGTTCCGCGGCACAGCATAGACGTGTCGTATATTGAAGAGTCGAAAGAGCAGGGCGCGGAGGACGCGGAAATGGGAGCAGAGGCAGAGGAGCCGGCCGAGATGTATCCAGAAATGGAAAGTTTGATCGAAAAAACGATAGAGGAGAGGAAAGAGGTTTTTGAATTCAGCGCACAGCACAGCAAGCGGGAGAAGGCCGCGCTCTTCCTTTCGCTCCTCCACGCAGTGACCCAGGGAAGGGTCGAGGCCTACCAGCCAGAGCCGTACTCAGACATACGCGCAGTGTATGCGTGAAGGTGTAAAGGACGAGTGGTACAGGTGATAGGCTGTAATAATAATAGACGATAAGTGGTACAGGTGATAGATGATAGGCGGTACCAGTAATAAATATATGCATGTCATAGAAGGTAAGGGTGGTGTAACTTCTTTGCTCCTTGAGCCATCTGTTGTTATTGAGACATCGTACCAAAGGCCAAAGATATGCTGACAGTGGGGTGCTTAGCTGAATACCCCACAGCCTACAGTTATACTGCATAGTTATATGGCGCGTAAGAACACGTATCCAACTAATGCCATAATGGGCACACTCGGCTGGTAGTGTCACCTGATACACTAGTTTGGCAGGGTTACCCATCTACCCACCCCACCTTATCCATCCACTCATCCACCTGCTAGATACGTCTGCAGGCGCCATTTTTCCGGAAATTTCCTGTAAGTCCGGAAAGATAGGACTATTTATAGGTGCTAAAAAATCTTTGCATGGCATTTGGAAAAGGACTGAACTCACAAGATCTGGACAGGATCATAGTAGAGGCTGAAAAAATCGCAAAGGAAAAGAACTCGTACACGATAGACCCGGTGCACCTTCTTCTCGCAATGTGCAGATCGGACAACAAAAAAACCGTTAGACTATTTAAGAGTCTGAGAAAAGAAATAGAGAAAAAAGCCGAAGAGTACGTTCAAAAACAGCCGTGCTCGAGGTCTCCTGTTACGCCCGTGCCCAACACGCAGGAGCTGCAGGAGGTCTTCACAATAGCATCCGCGCTAGCAAGAAAAGAGAACAAGGAGATAGAAGACGCACACTTGCTGTACGCCACGCTGAAACACCAAACAGTAAGAGAAGCGCTGGCAGATCTTGACATATCGCAGATCACGGACCAAATAGAGTCGCCGGAGAAAAGAGACAAGCCCGGAATAGAAGAGTTTGTTGTTGACATGGTAGAACAGGCGCAGGAAGGCGTTTTTGATCCGGTTATTGGAAGAGACAAGGAGATCCGAACGGTAATAGAGGTTCTAACGAAAAAGATAAAGCCAAGTGTAATGCTTCTCGGCGAACCAGGAGTCGGAAAAACCGCCATCGTCAACGGGCTTGCGCAGATGATTGCGAACAAGCAAGCCGCGAGTCTTTCGGACTGCAAGCTCTACAGCGTGGATCTTGGAGCGATCGTTGCGGGAACGATGTACCACGGGCAGTTCGAGGAAAGGCTAAAGACGCTGATCAAAGAGACGGAGGACTCCGAAAGAAAGATCATCCTGTTTATAGATGAAATACACATGGTACTCGGCGCCGGAAAGACCCAGGGCGCAATGAACGCTGCAAATCTGCTGAAACCAGGGCTAGCTTCGGGAAAGATAAGGTGCATTGGAGCCACGACATACGGAGAGTACAAAGAATACGTCGAAAAAGACATGGCGTTTGAAAGAAGATTTGTAGCAGTGAACGTAGCGGAGCCGTCGGTTGAGGACACGGAGACGATTCTCAGAGGGCTGCGAGAGCGATTTGAGTCGTACCACGGACTGAGTATTCTGAACGAGACGCTTGAGTGCGCAGCGGAGATGGGCGCAAGGTACCTGACAGGGGGAAGGATGCCGGACACTGCCATAACTCTTCTCGACGGGGCGTGCGCAGCTGTGAAAGTCGCTTTGGAAACGGAGCCAGCGGAGATTATGGCGCTGAAATCTAAGATATGGGCAGCAGAGCTCGAAAGAACAGCGATACACTCGGATAAGACGAGAGCCGCAGACGTTAACAACGAAGAAAGACTCGGAAGAGTAGATCTGAAAATAGAAGGGCTGAAAGAGGCGCTGCGCCCAATGGAAAAAGAGTACGAGAGCAGAATGGAGCACATCGTGAAAAGAAGGAAGCTGACGAACAAGCTGGAGCAGCTGAAGCTGAAATTAGCGAACGCTGAGAGGGCGCGGGATATGGCGACTGCGAACGATCTTAAGCACTTTGCGATTCCGCAGATAAAAGAAGACTTAGCGATGCTGGAGCCTGAGGACCGGAATATCTGCATAAGGCCAGAGCACATCGCAGAGATGGTGAGCAGCATTACGGGCATACCGGTGAAGAGGCTGACGCTGACAGAGAACGAGAGGCTTTTGGAAATAGAGAAGAGGCTTAACAGAAGGGTAGTTGGGCAGGAGCAGGCGGTAAGATCGCTATCGGACGCAATAATCAGATCGAAGGCGGGATTTTCGAGAACAAATAAGCCGATCGGGTCTTTCCTGTTCCTCGGGCCGACAGGGGTGGGAAAGACGCAGCTTGCGAAGTCTCTCGCGTTCGAAATGTTCGACGACGAAAAAGCGCTGGTGAGACTCGACATGAGCGAGTATTTGGAAGAGCACTCGGTCAGCAGGCTGATTGGGGCGCCTCCTGGGTACGTTGGATACGAAGCAGGGGGGTACCTGACAGAAAAGATAAGAAACAGGCCGTATTCGATCATACTCGTGGACGAGATAGAAAAAGCGCACAAAAGAGTGCTTAATCTGTTCTTGCAGATTCTCGACGACGGAAGACTAACGGACGGGCACAGCAGAACGATAGACTTTTCGAATACGATTGTTATTATGACGTCGAACATCGGGTCTGGGGAGATCATGCGGAGCGGAGATAAAGCAGGGGCTATTGACGCGGTGAAGAGGTTTTTCCCGCCGGAATTTATCAACAGGCTGGACGGAGTCGAGGTGTTTAATCCTCTGGCGTACAGCGAGTTAGACAAGATTATTGACATCTACGTGAAGGACCTGAACCAGAGAATAGGGAAGAACAAGATGAGCGTTGCTTTGACAGAAAGCGCGAAGCAGAAGATAGTGAAAGACTCGTACACGCCGGAGTACGGGGCGCGTCCCATGCAGAGATATCTTGAAAAAACGATTTTAACGGATCTTTCGAAGATCTACCTGCAGATCAGCGATAGCTCCAAGCAACTCAGCCTGGTCGCGTGCGATATAAACAGCAAGGCGCCAAAAGAGTCGCCATACTACGTGGGAGATGTCTTTGTGTACTACCTGAGCAGCTCTCTGAGCAGGTAACGGATTTAATAAACGGGTATATTGAGGGTATTTGTTATTATGTGGTGAGTCAAGAGGACAGGATGGGATGAGTAGACTTCTTTTTCATATCGATAGGTGAGACAGTTCTTCGGCATACCAACGATCGACTTCTCAAGTACCAAGACCTAACGCCAAGCAAGCAACCATCGGAGCGGCTGAGAAGACTTCTCGACCTTCACCCATCCTACTCTCTTCGTAGCAATGCCAAAAGATGCCTATTTTAGTACTCAAATGCGCGTTCTAGTACAGCCAGTAATAAAACACCAACTGCCGCGACATATTTATAGTAAAAAAATTTCACCCTATGGCCGCGCTCGAAGAGTTCGAGAAAAAAGAGGTCATATCTTCTATATCCCAGAACATCTCAGAGGTACATCTGGGGGTGATAAAAAACGAGCCCGCTCTAGTCCTCTACAGCAAGCTTCCATTCGATGCGAAAAAAACAGAAATAGAAAAGAACACCGTTACAATTGAAAACGACGTGTACACAAAGGGCGTTATCGAAACAAGAGACGTTGTGAAGTACACGATAATCCACCCAGCCACAGAAAAACACATAAAGAAGTACAGAGAAGGGAAAAGACAGAGCATCCGAGAAAGCTACGAGCTGTACCGCGAGAAAGTTCTTCCGAAAGCAAAGGCGGAAGGCCCCAGCTGCCAGTGGATAGAGAACATCTTCAAAGAGTGCGAGGGCCAAACAGCTCCCGTCGTGACCACGATGAAGGAAAAAGTCCTGTTCATAGATCCCGAGTTCATCATCTGCCCAGATCTAAAATGGGACGAAAGAAGCATCAGCACTATCTATCTTCTGGCGATACTTAGAGACCCGGAAATATACACAGTTAGGGAGCTAACAGCAGCGCACGTGCCGCTTCTTAGGAGAATCGAAGAGGCTGCAGGGGTGCTTCTCAAAAGCTACGGGGCGGGCCTCAAAGACGTGCAGATATACTTCCACTACCATCCCACGTTCTACCGAGCACACGTGCACATTTCATCGCTCAGTAGCTTCTGGCACGGCACAACGGCAGGATCTTCAGTTCTGCTCCAGAACGTGATAGAGAACCTGAAAAGATCTTCCTCCTACTACCGGGAGGTCGAAATGGAGATAACTCTTTCAACTAACTCGTTTCTGTACCCCCTGTATAGCGATGCGCAGAACTGAGTAGAAGCGGCTTATTATTATGTGGGTGTTTTCTCAGCACTTAGCTCTGCTGGAGTAGCATGTAATACAGTGAAGTATTTCGATAAAGTAAGAGATTATGTAGTTGGTCTGGGATATTTAGGTGAATAATTCTTGATAATCTTTTAGTCTTTGATATGAGGTCTACGTAGTTGTCCTAAATATGCGATACGCTTATTGAAGTGACAAAGAAGTGCTGCCAGCTATTTGATTGGAGTTGAATAGTGGTGCTTGGTAGGTTAGGTCCATGGATACAGCAGAGAAGTTATCTTATTTACCCACCTCATCTATCACACTTATCACCCATCACATTTACCATCCATCATCCATCACATCACCACCACCATCATCCATCCATCACATCCAAACCACCCAACACAACCACCCAAACCACCCATCATCCACTCCACCTACCAAAACCACCCCTCCAAACCTACTAACCCACAGTGGTGTTGCCAAGTACAGCTGGAGGGAACCTGCCGCATCCGTTTAACTTATCGCTTTGCACCCCTTGCCGAATCTACTTAGATTGCTATTTATTAGCTAGATGAAAAAAGTTTTGATGGACAGAGCTGTGGAGTGCGTTCTGCTTGAGAACCAAACGCCAGAGGCTATCGAAAAAGCAATAAATCAGCTGGTTGGGCTGGATGTTCCTGAAGAAGACCCCATGTGCTGCTCTCTTCTCATTGAGTATCTCGAAATCCGGAGAAAAGAGGCGGAAATAGAGAAGCTGCCATACTCTTCGAAAAAAGCAGCAATAGAGGAGGTGCAGAAGCAATGCACGAGGTTTCTATGCAACGTGATCGAGCTGTGGGAGAGCCTGGAGCTGTCGCTCACGCCGCAGACGATAGAAATTCTTGAAAAGACAAAAAATGACGGATATATCAAAAGAGAAGAAAAAATCCTGCTAACAAGAAAAAGAAGCCAGCTTAAAGAAGCGGCTAAAGAGACAAAGACCTCAAAAGCAGCGATCGGGTACGCGGCCTTGGAAATCGGCGGCAGAATGGAGGCGCTCCAAATCGAAAAAAACATCCTGGACGTGCCGCGGCCGGCGCAACCCCTGGAGGCAGGAGGCGCCCGTCCTTTGCAGGTGCAAAAGATCACATCGCTCAACCATCCCGTGCGGATCTCTGGGAAGGTCTTGAGAGAAGACATGAAAGCGATCCTGGCACAGGAGAACGGGCCTGTGATGAGCGTTGAAGAGTACGGAGAAAAGATAAAGCACATGATCGGCCAGCAGCAGAGGGCGCCGGACCGAGGATTCCAAAACACAGAGCTCTCCGAAGACTCGGATTCAAAGACTGAGAGCGAGGGGGAACTAGAAAGAACGAGAAAAAAAGAAGACACGCACGAGTTTATCCACCGCGGAGACGGGAACAGATTAGGAAAAAAGTGACGCAGTTTATCAGCTGGTTATTTTTCGAAAAGGTTGCGTAGTTTTTTGCGAAAAGTTACCGAACGCTTGCAAAAAGCGGACGGGTTGGAACGCGCTGCCATATTGGGCATGGACTTGGAGCTGCAGAGCTTGGTTCAAGAAAGGCTCATGTTGGCTGCGGAGTATTTTTAGGGATAGCTTTGTAAGTGTAGGGTATGTTAGAGGGCGTATAATGTTGGTAGTGCGTGGCAATCCCGGCGGGCGAGAAGTCTTTTTTCCGTTTCAATGGTTGTATGTTGGATTAGCTTAAATCCATTTATACTTGATAAGTTGCTGGCCGTGCGGTATTTAAGCGGCTAATTTTCAGTAAATGCCTTGTAGACCATGGGGTACTTAAGTGAATGATCTTTAATAAACAGCTACTAGTCTTTCATGTGAGGTCTACACTAGCATCTATCAGTCTTTCATATGAGGCCTACACCAATACCTCTTACCCCATAATATTACAATCTATGTAATTTATTCTTCCGTACCAAGCAACCCATATCTGGCAATTCTATCTCGTAACCCAATACCACTTCCACCGCTATGTATCAATACTGCTCAACACCTCCTAAAAGATTTACCGTGCCCCAGCTGCCGACCCGCCAAGCAAACCTGCCTACAATGCCTACCACCGCCCCACGAACAACTACTTCATGAAAAAGTACATGGCTAGGAAGAGAAAAACAGCCAGCCCAACGTAGAACAGATACTGTGTGGCAACCGCCTCGATGTGCATCTTCCTGGATCTTTTTCTGAACTTCTCCGATACGCCCTGCAGTCTCTGGCTAAGCATCTCCAGCTGTTCTATCTTGTGCCCTCTTTGTATGACGTTTGTGTAGTTTTTAATACACACCTCCTTTGTTTCCTGAAGCGCTCCAATGGTTTCCTCCATTCCTCTGTCTTTGCTGAACCTCTTGCTCTCCTCTCTGATTACTTCTTCGAACCTGACGTACGACCCGTTTCTGTCCGCGTCTTCCCCGTACTCCTCCACAAACCTGTCTCTCAGTCTTTCCAAGAACAGCGACACGCTTGTCTTCGACAGCCCTACTTCGACCGCGCTGATAATCAGCATCTCTTTGAACCTCTTGAAGTAGATCAGCACGCCTTCGTACGATGACTTTGCGCTGCAGAAGTGCGTTTCGTTTTGGAATCTTTCGCTGATTTTCTCTATGTCCTTGAATATGTCCCTGTACTTTGTCTCGAAGTGCCTGGAAAGGGGAGACTCCGCCGATACGATCACTTTTTTGTCATCCACCAGCGCTAGCTGTGTGTACAGGATAGCCATCCAAATTAAAAATAAATCGAATAAATATGCCCTAACAGATACCGCTGGAAGAGGCGCACACCCGGCCTCCTTTTCGGGGCGCATGTTCCTGATCTGTAGCAACGGAAAAACAAGTCGCAGTGCAGGGTATTTATCGGCGCTTGAAAGTGGGTAGGAGGCTCTGACAACGCGCTTTCTCTTGTCTCGCCAGTAGGATCTCGGCAAGAATAATAGTCAGAAGACAAAAAATTTTATGCAGCTGGGGCTCTCGCTTGACGCGCTAAAAGAAAAACGAGCGGCAAAAAGCGCTGATAAGAAAAGAAAGAACAGAGAAAAGCTTGAGCAGCGCAGAAGCAAAGCTGCAAAGGAGGAGGAAGCCAGCAGCGCCCAGGAGGACAGCTCAAACGAAGAGAGCGAAGACGAGAAGAAAAAGCCAGAAAGAAAAAGCAAAAAGAGGCTGAACAGAGAGGAGAGAATGCTTCTTCTTGAAACGGCTGTTGCGCGCTCTAAAGAGGATATAGAAGGGATCACAGAAGAAGAGCAGAAACAGATTTTAAGAAAAACAGTAGACCTTCTAAATACCATCCCGTACGAGCCTGTTAAGATTATGAACTTCCCGCCGGACAGGGATCCGCACAAGTATGCAAAAAATAGGGACGACAGGGGCGCTGAGGGCTTTTCAAAAAGACCTGAAGGAAAAGAACAGGCAGGCAAGAGCTTTAGAGGGAAAAAAACTCAAAGAGACGCTAGGCAGTGATGTTCAGGGCTGCTGCTGCAAATGAGATATAGAGTTGCTGGAATGCTGCTAAATCCGTTGGCTGTTTTTGGGTTAGGAAATGTCTTAGTAAGGTAATGTTATGGGTATGTTATTCCAATGCGTTACGCAGAAATTAGCTGGATAATGATCTGAAAGGGTAGCATATTGATCTGATAGGATTACATATTGATATAACAGGGTGATATACCGGTCTAACAACACCACACCTATCTAACAACACTACATACCCATCTAATATACATTTTTAAGCATTTCTTTTATCTTGTTAAAATCCATTTCCCTCTTTATCATGATTTCTTCTATTGCAGATACGAGTGTAGCAAGCGGACTTGTCTTTTTCATATCTTTATCAGAGTAGGGTGTAGAAGAGCGGGTGCAACGGCACTCTTGAGCGCATATTTCTTGTTCTTTTTCATTCTGTTCTGCGCTCTCTTTGTACAGGATGTCTTTTTCTTTGATCAGTTCCTCGTTATCAAGCATTTTTTGGAGCTTGAGTGCTATATGGCCCATTATGATGTCCCAGACTTCCCGTTCGACCTGCTGGTAGTGGCTATTTGGGTCTTTTTGTAAAATGACCGATCGCAGGTACCCAAGAAAGGCTGCAAAAGTGTCCGCATGCTCTGCCATCATTTGGATAGAGTAAGCGTGGCCTTTTTCCATTGTTTTCTCTCTTTCTTCTCTTTTTATCGTATTTTCTTCTGCTTTGCTATGTGTTTCGTGCTCTTTCCTTATTATATCCATCTCATCGCCGCTCTCCCACACGTCTTTGAACCCAGCTTCTATCATCCGAAAAAATATTAGATGTGCTGGCTGCCGAGTATTTAAGAGAACTGCACGCTCATACCAAAGAGCAAAGATGCTAGCACTGGTCATGGGCTATTTTTAGTGCTGAACATAGCTGATTAGCCGGGAAGGTGCACCTGCACTTGCATCTTTTAGAAGCTTTTTCCCATATCTAGACAGGGGTCGGTAAATACTCTACACAAAATATTCGTTCTGCAGTTTGATGAAGCGCGTAGCTGTGAGCGTTGCAGGAGACGAAAAAGCTGGAAAGACCTCGTTAATTGAGATACTGACTCTTCGAAAGCCGCGTAGAACAGAGGTGGAGGAGATGAGGAAGACGGGGATGTTTTTCAGAACAGAAAAACACGAGACACTCGCTTCTCTTCTCGAGTATACGTATTTTCCATCAAATCCAGAGTACTTAACAGGGTACAGACGCCCCTTCAGCAGCTCGGACGCAGTTATCGTTGTTATAGATGCCCTTGTTGGCATAACCCCGAATGTTGCAAGAGCAGTTAAGGCGTGCAGCGATACTGGAGCAGAAACTATCCTGATGTTCAACAAGATTGACCTTCTCTATCCGGCGTCTATCGCGGTAGAAGCGATAGAAAAGATGGCGTCCAAAATGAGATACGATAGAAAAACGACAAAAATATGTATCGGATCAACGAAGTACAGGCTGTGCGTATTCTACGGGACATACCAGGAGCTAGAGCGTGGCAAAGAAGCAGTCCAAGAAAAGATTAGGGAAATGCTAAAAGTAATACACGTATCGCAGGAGCATCCGTTAGAGCTCAAAAAATACATATGGGACAACAAGTATATTGGGATAGTGGACAAGGAGAAAGAGCAGTACAGAGCAAACAGAGAAGAAGAAACAGCATCTGACATTTTGGTACACACTTTCAAATGCTTCTCTCTTCATACCATCGTCACAGACGCGGTCGAAATCGGTGCAGGCCAGATGGAACGTAAAAAAGGATGTAATATCGCGTCGGCTGAAGGCGTGGTAGAAAAAAACCAGATAGTGTTCGTGGACATAGCTGGAGCGTCCGAGCAAGAGCTGGAGCAGATCAAAGCGAAGCTTTCATCCTACCCTACCTTGTTGGGACACCTCGAAAATGGGGTATTTGCAGTTAGCGCGCCCGGGCTGTTCGTGCTCGACTCTTTCGTCTTCGAGATTAAAGAGATACTTAAAGGCTCTGTGAGAATGTCGCAGCCCCGGTACTACCTTGTGAGAGCCCCAAAGAGGTCGAGTTTGACTATCGACGTTGGAAGTGCAGATGTGCATATGACAGTAGAGCCAAATGTTGAAATACAGAAGATGGAAGAGAGAGGGCGCATGGGCGGCGCCAAAGGGTGTGGAAAAGGGTATTTGGAGGTACCTATCGATGTGGGAAAAAACTGCGTGCTAAAAATACCTGAAAATATGATGAACAAAGATGTACGGTGCACAAATAGATGCCTGGAGAGTATTTGGAGAGAGGAAACACAAGCGAGAATACTGGATGCAGCGGAGCCACCGGGTAGTAGAGAGGAAAGACCTGGGGAGTTACCAAAAAAACATGGTTCTGAAAGAGCCAATTTGGAAGATATACTGAAGAGCTCAATTGAAGCGATAAACAAGGATTTGGAGGCTCTTCCTATAGCGCACACTGCGATATACGTTGACAACATCGAAGAAAAAGATAAGATTGGGGAAGTCTCCACAGAAAGTGCTATTAGCAGAGACGAGGGCTCTAGCAGCTGTGGATGCAAAGTACTTGCGAAAAAAGCTGAGGTGCAAATAAGAAGATGCAAGTGGTACCGCGTTGTAAAACAAATTAGCGTGTATTTAGTTCTCCAAATGACGCACAAGAGAGTTTCTCTTGACATAAGCGCCTCTCTTCCGTTTAGGATCTCACGCAGTGCAGGAGGGCGATCTATCCTGAAGAAAATCTGCAAAGAATGCGGCGGAAAGTTAAAAAGCTTCACAAAACAGCATCGAACTATCTGTTTATCGCGCGCATCGCTTCCTGCGTCTGAATATTCGAGGTTTCTTGCACTACTTCACTCGGCATTTCCACAAGTCAGATCTACCATCACAAAGGTGCACTACATACCCGAGAGAGCAAATACATTTGAATAATAGGGATAGGCTGGGGAGGGGTTCGTTGGAAAGGGATACGTGGTTTGGGTTGTATTATCAGTAAACCACCACCACTACAACCACCACGACCGGCCTGCAGAAGAATCGGCATTCCTTCAAAGCGTAATACCAGATCTATACGTGCACCCAGGCCTCCAGACCATTGGAATGGCAAAGAGGCCTTTTCAGCCATACCCAGCCACTCCTATCTCTTTTTGTAGACACACGGTTTGAGATGTATCGTTGGTAGCGATTTTGGCTTCTTTTGGGTCTTTTTGAAATCGAAGAAGCAGAAGCAGTTGCTTTCGAGATCTTTTTTCAGTAGATTGAACCCGTGTGCGCTGACTGGCGCCACAAACGAGTCGATCTTTCCAAGTCTGCTTCTTACTTCGACGATTTTCATCAGGCCGCCTGGCTTTAGCACCCTGTACGCCTCTTCTATGTACGTGGACACTTCCTCGTCCATAAGTGACAGGCAGAATATCACGATGTCCACAGAGTCGTTTTTTAGAGGCGTGCTTCTTATATCGGACACCTCTACCAGGTCGCACCCTTCTGGCTTTACCAGATCAAACGAGTACACCGTTCTTTCTCTGAATTTTCTCGCTATTTCTGCCTCTCCGCACCCCATGTCAGCTATTACCAGCTTAGAATCTGCTTTGATAAGATGCTTGATAACGGCGGATAGGGGGTTGAACGGCCATTTTTCAACCTGCTCTTTGTACCCTTCGTGGTATTTCTTGAACAGCTCCGAGTTGATGTCCTTGTTTTCTTTTCTATATAGCACCTCGTTCAGGATCCTGAACTTGGCTCCTTTTAGTTTCGACTCCAACGCCTCGATAATTTCGCTTTTTGTTAGAGACATGGAAAATTTTGCGGAAGTCGCGAACTAAATGTAAACTTTTTGTAGGCCTCAATCGAAGGCTAAAAGATAGAAATGATTAAAGAGATGAGTTCTTGCATTTATCGAAAATTATTCACATAAATACCCTAGGGTCTACAATTTATACACAAAAACTACCCACTTAAATGCTCGTACAAGTATCTTCCAGCTATAAATAAAGACCGCGTGATTCAAGGAGTCGGAGCGGCTTCTTTCACATTTCACAAGGACAGCCTGCATGAAATTGCTCCCGTGCCATTCCAATACCGCATTCTTTGTTATCTGTCTCTATCTGCCTCTATTTAGTTCACTAATTGTCGATAAGACCCGAATCCAGCTGTTTATTGTAAACGCAGGCGTGCCTTGTCAAGAGGGCGAGAGGGGTACGATTGTACGGATGGCAATAGTAGGCCATATACAGTACCAAAAGATTACCAGTAGCACTACCCCAGCAATGACTAGTGCAATAATCACTGCTACCGCCAAGCCGGTGCTACTACCCAGCCGTTTCCAAAATACTCTTCGTCCAAGCCCTCTCTATACCACGTCTTTTCTCTCAATCGTCTTCTAGATCCAAAAACCCGCCTCTTCTGTTATATATGATCTTGTTTTTTTTATCTTCTGTCTCCTTTAGTATCTCCAGCAGCTCCTCTTCTTCTATTTTGGTGGCTCCTGCGCTGTATTTGTCTATGATTATTTGTTCTACCCTGTAGTACCTCGCGAGGTCTATTAGCTTGATGTTTTTGATTCTTGTGAGAGAGGCGGGCGACAGGAGGTTGTTCAGGATCAGTTCTATTCTGTGGGCAAGTTCCGATTTGTCTGCAGCCTGCTCATCTTTGCCGTTCATTTAGCAGGGGCTGAAAATTATTTTTTATGGAAGATAGAAGAGAGTATGCGGGAAACCGGGCGGGCAGAAGCGAGTACGAAAGAGGACAGGAGAGAATACCAGTGATGGAAAAAAACCTCAGGTTTTATCTGCGAAAAGAGCTAAGAAAACAGCCGGATGTAGATTGTGAGAGAGTCATTGAAAAGATCGACAATCTGTCAAGAGAGAACGTGGAGAACCCAAGAGACGCGCTGTTTGGAGCGCTTGGCGAAGATTTGAAAGACAGCACCGCATATTTTGTAGACAGGGTGTTAAAATACCAGACGAGAATGTGCAGGGACTCGCCAAACTGCAAAAGACTGGGATGCTATTTTAAGCACGAGACAGGAGCAGGAGACGGGATGCTGGAAATCGAAGAGAGGGGAAGGCCGCCGATGAGCGAAAGAGCCAGCGGGGGGCAGAAAATCATGGTAGATAAGCAGCGGAGGCTGATCGAGATTCTAGAACAGAGAAGAGACCTGCCGGAGGACGTGTTGGGGCTGGTCGAGCAGCTGAAGAGAACGACAAGCAGGATCAACTTTAGCGGCGCCGGAAGGGCGGGAGCGCGGGAAAGCGTTAGAGAGGACGCGAACAAGTTCGTTATTAAGAAGGCGGTTCCATGGATCACACGGGAGCATCTTATCACGTACCCGGGGGTTATGGGCGTGTACGAGACGTTGGTGGTGGAGTGCGCAGGAAGAAAGGAGGCAGAGATGGTGATGGCCATGCTGTCTAAGATCGATCAGACAATAGAGGTATCGTTGATTTAGGAAGGACGCTAGCGTATTCTGGTGTCTGGTTTTGGGGTATTTTTACGGCACGCGTATGCGGCACTGCATGTTGTTGAGCTATTTATTCTGCAGGCCTCAATCAAAGACTAAAGATATTTATTAAAACTTATCCGGTTAAGCACCCCGCGGTCTACAGATTTGGTGCCAGTGGTAGGCCGCTGTGGCTTCGGGGTGGGATCCGGCACGTTAAGGGCATTTCGTTGAGAATAGATAAGAAAAATAAAGATATAAAATTTTGAGGATGAAGAGACAACGAAGAAATGTAAATAAGATCGCGGCTGGGGTGTAAGCGCTGATATTTGCGCTTCTTTACTGGTCGCTGGATCTCTGGAGGATAAAAATTGTCGAGAAAACGCAAGTAGCCAAGAGTTTGGAAGCTTCCCGGTGTATTATATCTGAGGAAGATGTCCGGAGCGTCAAGGAGCGCTGTAAATGCTTTGTTATGTGCGAGTGTTTGGAAAGACACTTGAGCAAAGAGAGGCCGAAGGCGGGGAGGAGCAAGGGGCCAGAGCGTCTGAATGTTTTGGTCCACAGCGTGTGGGATCTGGACGTTATTTTGAGGTTTAGGGTAACGAGGTCGCCTTTTTACGTTGAGCGCTCTCGTAGGGAGGAAAATGCGGTGAAAATCGCCCGGAAGTTCTGCAGCGTTGCAGAGTACTGGTGCGGGGAGATGCGGAAGGTAGCTTGCAGGAAGATAAAGAAAAGCCCGAAAATAGCAAGATATTCGATTGCCGCTGCTTTGGGCGCTGTTTCGTGGTTTCTTGTGTTTGTTCAAACGAAGAAGGTGGGCATGTATCCGTATCTATTTGCTCGACTTGTGGAAAACAGCAGAAAAGCGCTCGTGTTTGAATAAAGGTTTCGAGGGGCGTTAAGTGGATGGGTTGGATTCTGAAAACTACTAGGATGTGTTATTTAGTTATCGCAGCGTTTATGTGGTTTGTTTTGAAAGGGGACTTTTCCAGGCCTAGCATCTCATATGGTGGGTGGATGGTGTGAATAAGATAGACCCAGGTGTTCTGCTGGCTGGTATTGGCGCTTAAGTTCGACTCACTTTCGGTCCAAAAGTGTTCGGTATTTTTACAAAAAAAACTACAGGAGCTTTTTTGAAACTCGGTTACTGCAATTAAGGTCAAGTTAGTATGGGTTATGGTTAAAGAGTGCGAGGGAGGAATAGCATAGAGATAGTTCTCGAATTAGCTAACGGAGACTCCAACAAGCATCGGGGTGCTACTTAGATGGACAGCCGACATGAAAAAGAGTTGGCCCGCGTAGCCGCCAGATATATTGCCTGTCCAGATCTAGGGTGAGCTGCAGGTGTATGGGGTGAGGTGTATGGTGTGGGGTGTATGATGAGAGATATAGGATGAGAGGTGTACTCTGCACGCTTACGGCTCTACCAAACAACAACATGCACCCCTCGAAACAGCACACCCGGTATGCCAGCCAAAAAACGCAGCTTAGACCACATTTGCAGCACAGCCCTGGAGGAGCAGCCTGATTGGACAGTTTGGACCATCTTTCCATTCCGAAAAACGGAGGCGAAATAGGGGTATTTATTGGAAGATCTGTGGTTTTTCATAATGAAAGAACAGAGCGCAAGCATTCTCAACGCAGCACATAAGATGGTAGCAAGGGTCCCTCTCTACTACCTAAAGCCGAAAACGTCTCTGGAGCATGTTGAAAAGTACTGCAAAGAGATGCACACATACATCGAAGAAGCGTCAAAACTCGAAGAAAAACTAGCGCAGTCTGTAGATCTGCTTCTGCAAAAGGAAAAAGACGTCATGGGCATCACCTCAACGGAAGACCCAGAGACGCTAAAAGAGCTCGTTCTGATCAGGATCCTCGAGCTCAGAGCACAGAAGCTGTCTCTGATCGCAGAAATAGAGGCAGCGAAGAAAGAGTTCGAGAAAAAGCGCGCAGAAGTGCAGAGGTTTCTCGAGCACTCTCCAAACAGGAACCTGAACCAGAAATACACCGCTGCGGCCAGGAACCCCGGAGAGAACGCGCTGACCAGGCAGCAGAACCCGGAATCCTGCGAGAAATCCTCAGTAGACGCGCTGTGCATCCTGTCTCTCCGCTCTGTGTACACGCTTCTCAACGAGAAAGCCAACAGACACTACGCGATGTACAACGAGATGATATGCGAGACAAAAGAAATGCTGGAGCAGTGCGGGGTATCAGAGGCAGACAAGAAGCTGATTCTTTCGATTCTATGCCCGGAAGTCGAAAAGAGCCGGTACCCCCTCGCAACCGCCCAGCTAAGAAAGATATTTGGAGTGCGGGTCATATCACTCGAGCATTTTATCGGAGAAATAGTGAGAAAAACAGCCCCGAAAAAAATCGAGCTGACAAGCGCGCCGGATAGATTTGAGGCCCTGCTGCGCATTGTGCATTTCATGCGCCACTTTCTCCTCAAAGCATCTGTTTTCACCGTTGGAGCGGTTCTAGCAGGGTTTCTGTCTATTTCACAGATTTCAGCGGTTATTTCGAATGCGGGGCTTCCGCCCCTGCTTGCGACCGCGTGCATTCTCGTTGTGTTCCTTCTGTTCTTTGCGTGGGGAGCGCTCTCTTTTCTCGGGCTTTTCATGCATCTGGGCAGAGACCGCGCTGTGAGCCCGGAAAAGCTCTCCTGGGAGCTCGCAAAGACGGAGTCTTTTTCAGACGCGGCTGAGAAGATGCTTCCAATCTACCCGATCTATTTGGTAAACGTTTTTCTCGTAGTCACAACAGCGCTCAAGATAGCCTACTTAGTATCTATGGGAGCGTATCTTGCGTTCCGCACGTCCTATCTCGCGGTCTCTAGCGTTATTTTCACAGGCATATCTATTTACGCGGTGTTTATCAGCCTGAAGAGCATGTCTATCCTGTCTCGGCAGAAGAAGCGCTCGGTCGTAGGACTTTTAGCTCTCCTGGCCCAGGGGCTCTCCGCGTTAGCCGTGATCAACAGCGTAGCGTTCACGACAAAGGCGCTTTTGCTAACGGTCCGGTTCAGGCAGTAGCCGGTAGACAGAAAAGAGATGGTGATAAGTGCGCCTTTTCAGCTATCGAATACGGAGAAATAAACATACTGCAGGGATGTGATGGAGCTGGCACGGCTGAGGTGGAAGCTGCAGCTAGATGCTTAAGGCGTTTCCAGAACTTCTTCTGGGCTGTGTGGAGTTTGGGATTTTCGTGCCGTCTTTTATTGCTTCTGCAGTTTAGCCAAAAGACTTGCTTATAAACTGGAACATTAAGTAATATGTCTGCAGACCGCGGGGTGTTTAAGCGAGTAATTTTTATTTTCATGGAACAATTCGCGGTAGAAGACCTTTTCATTAAGCTTGTAGCAAAGCGAAGAGAGTGCATCCACCGCCTCTACAACAAATCAAAAGCCCAAATAGAGGAGTTCTTGAAAGAGGAAAAAGAGTACGCGAGTTTACCGCTGAGCAAGTACCTTGAGGAGATAGAGAGAAGAAGAGCAGAGTCCCTAAAAGAGCTCGTTGGAAGCAAGACGGAAGCAAAAACAAGAAAAGCAGAGGAGATGCCAGAGAAGAAAAAAAGGAAGTCCATGATAGTTTACATCGACGAGATGTCTTTCTGCTTCGGAAAGGAAGAGCTAGAGCAGATATCAGGGAAAGAAAAGGATGTAGATCCAGAAGTAAAAAATGTACTAAATCAAATGAACGAGCTATACAAGCAGCTAAAAACCAAATAAAGGAGGATATTGAAGTGGAGGAGGTGGTGGTGGTTGTGGGATGGGTAGGTGGGATAGAATAGGTAGGTAGTTAGGTTGGGTAGGTGGCGTAGTATGGGCAGATGGATAGAATAGCTGGTATATCTGACAGGTCTGATGCTATTCGCTATGACCAGGCGCGTAGAGCAGATGCCCTTTGGAGATCCAGTCGAGTAAATTGAAAGCTATCTTTAGGAAATTCCAATAGTTAGTGCTGCTCATTCCTTGTTAAGATCGCGTGCTGTGATGGTAGTGGATTGTTAAAAGGAGGGCAGTACACATCCCACTTATCCATGCTACATACTTACGTACACATCCTACTTAACCATTCTACATACTTATCTACCCATCCTACTTAACCATTCTACATACTTACCTGTCCACCCCAGCTATCTACATAACCCCCCCTTAACACTCTGAGCCATCCTCTATTTATTTATGACTAGCTGGAGTGCTGGCACATAAAAGAACAAAGCACTTTTTTTACAATTACTCTTCTGCCATCCAACGAGTTCTGCTTTTTCAAAACGAGTCGGGGGGTGTAAGAGAACCACCTGCCGCATACATCGCACACGGTTCCGGAAATTGAGCCTAATTTATCGCTGGATAGCGATTTCATGCTGCTTTCTGTCGAAGTGTGGATAGTGCACAGGTGAAGTAGTTTGGGACACGTGGGAGACACCACAGACTTCTCGTTTTCGTACGGATTTCCGCCTGCCCGCAAGGTTGCCAGGGCCGAAAAAGATGTGAAAAGCTTATAGGGAACGCTTTTCAGCCTGTTGTCGCTTATGTCTATCACCTCGATAGGCGATTTTTGGTAGATCGTACTGGAGATATCTATTTCTTGGATAAGGTTGTTCTTAACGTTGAGGTACTTCAGGTTTTTCAGCATAAATATCTTCGGTGGAATGGAATGGAGCTTGTTGTTGCTGAAGTCGAGCTTCTCGACCCTTTCGAGCTTGCAGACCCAGTCGCCGAGCTCTTCCAGCTGGTTTCTGTACACAGGAAGGATCGTCAGGCGCTTCAAAGACCCGAGATTGGGAAGGCGGGTCAGGCAGTTGTTCCCAAGTCCAAGCTCCTGCAGGAGGTAGAGGCGCCCCATCTCCTCTGGCAGTTTTGCGATCTTGTTGTTGCTGAGATTGAGCCACACAAGTTTAGTAAGTCTGCAGATCTCTTTGGGCACCGAAACAATGTCGTTATTGCTTAGATCTATTTTCGTGAGATTGTGGAGAGCTGCGATTTCCGGGGGGATGCTTGTGAGCCTGTTGCTGAAGAAGCCGAATTTGCAAAGGGAGGTCATGCCAAATACGCATTTTGGGATCTTTTCGAATCTGTTTTCGCTAAGGCCGAGGCCTGCGATGTTTTTGAGCTGCGAAAGAGAGTCCGGGAGGTCCTGGAGGCGGTTTCTGGTCAGGTCTACCCATGTCAGATTCGTTATTTCGGACATTTCCTCGGCTACTTTATCGATCCAGTTGTCGTTCAGAGCAAGCCTTGTTAGGTTCGTCATGTTTTTTATCTCTTTTGGTATCTCCCTGATTTTGTTATTCGAGACTATCAGCCAGTTCAGCGCGGGCGAGGAGAATACTTCGGAGGGGATGCTTGAGAGCTCTTTTTTTCCGATGTCAAGTGAGAAGATTTTTTGTTCTGGATGTGTCTTGTTGATGTAGCTGACCTTCCCTCCCATTTGCATCGTATTTTATTGTGCTTAAATATTTCCCTGAAACTCAGTTTCATTGCTATTGCTCTTCAGATACCACAGAAAACATAGCAAATAAACATTCTCTGGTGCGGGGTTTATTCGGCACTTTTCAAACGTGTTTGCAAAAGCTTTCCTTCTATCCAGCTTGCTTCTCTGTCTTCTGTTTCTTACCTTCTGTTTCTATATTAGGCAGTCTTGTTACCTAATAAGGCATATCTTGCGAGAATTTATCTTTGTTGAAAATTTTTGTATTTGGAGCGCGGGTATTTTCACAAATAGTTTTTGTAAAGCGATGAGGGTGCTGGCACTGGGCGTATTTTAGGCAGAGAAGGCCGAGGGGTCTTTGCTACGTCTGGATAAGGGCTCTCTGTCACAGCTGTGTCGGCTTCTTTTATGTCTCTGCAGACCCATATCAAAGAGTAAGAGGTGCTAGAATTCTCATTTATACTCACACTTTCTAAAAATTATTCACATAACACCCCATGGTCAACAGCTTCAACGGTTGGTAAGGCCTCTTTGCCATTTCAGTCTTTTTATTTTTATCGCGCGGCTATACCCTGGACAGTACCATATTAGGATATTACCCAATCTGGTAAAGATATACCGAAAAATTCAATGGCAATCTAACAGATACCCCATCAAACAAACATAAAAGAAAACTCCTCCATCTTCTTTACCGTGCCTTCAAACACAGAAATATCCAACGGCGTTTTGAAAGCACCGAAGTACTTCACTTGAATTGCCTCTTTATAGAGCTGCCCGTGAACGATAATGGCACTTTCTTCAAAGTCCGAAAGTTTTTGCGCTTCTGCTTCTTTCTCCAGCACCAGCTCGAACAAAGACCCGTCAGTAGACTTAAGGTAGAGCCGCTCGTCTTCTAAGACAAGAAACCCAGCTGTTGTTACTGCTATTTCGTTCTTCTCCTGTAGCAGAGACTTACTTAGAAGCTTGTACATAAAAATTAAAATAAAGCAAATAAATAGGAGAACTTGAAATGTCTCGTAACATCTGGAAAATGAGCCTTATCTGCTATCTCAAAGGACTTGGAAATGGATCTTATCTGCTATCTTGTAACATATGGAAAATATATCTTATCTGTTATCTCGTAACTCCTGGAAAATGGATCTCATCTACTATCTCAACGATCTTAATATCAACCCTCTTAACATCGATCACCACATCACCAACCCCCACATCATCAGCCACCACAACGCCATCTGCTCTTTTCAGCGCAATCCGCTACTTATTTGCGGGCCTTTTAAACGTCGTGAGAAGATTCGAGCTGAACTGATCGTCGTCCAGAGCCATGAGAGAGGTCGCCCATCCGCCTCTGATCTTCAGATCTTCAAAAAGAGATGGCGGCATGTCTCTCGAATACTGCGCCGGGTTCGCCCCTGCTTTTACGCACTCTTTTACAAGAGCGTCCTGGACCTCTTCCGATAAAACGTACAACGACGTCTGTTTCTGCTCATTTTGGACCTTGAACCGCTTCAGGTTCGCAAACACCGAGAAAAACACGGACGCATGCGACTTGAACCGCACAAACACAGATGACACGACTTCTGCCCCTCTTGTGCTATTGTACTCCACGAAAAACCACGACAAAAGAGCCAGAGCGTCAAGTAGCCCCTTTTCCGTCATCGCCATATGGATGCTCCTGCTGATAAGAACGTATATCACTGTGAAAAGCAGGCGGATTTCGGAGTCTGGATGCAACTTGGCGCCGACCAGGACTCTCTGCTTGAAAAACACCGATTGGTCGAAGTACGCATGGTCCACATAGCTCCCAGATAGAAGAATCTTCATCGCAGCTCTTTCCAACAGCGCAGATCGAACGCAGCACTCGAGAAAGTCCATCTGCACCATTATAACCGTTCTGTGGTCCCTCTCAAGCAGCTTTTTCTCTTCCATTTGAATGTCTCCAATTAAGGAGGCGCTTTCATCTACTAGATTCTCGGTGATTCTCGAAATATCCAGAGAAAACTCCCCGCTATCCGATGTGCACATTCTTTTTATCTCGAGATACTCCTGCGCGTCTTTGCTATCGGACACGCCGCTCCACCCGCTTCCCCCGGAGTATTCGGAAACCGTCAAGATTCTCGCAATCTTGTAGAAAAGATCTTTAGTCACCTCGCTGATAAGCGACTTCAGAGCCAGAAGAACCGCCTCGGGAATCGCTCCTTTTGCGTACGTCTCTGCCGCCATCACCACAAGTACAGGGGGTGTTGTTCTATCTATTGTGTTGGTTCGCAGGCATACGCTCTCTTGGTTGAGCAGCTTTTTCAGAATGTTTCCTGCTGTACTATGACTTTCGCATGTTTGCACGTCCACTGCGCCCTGGACCTCAAGAAGATAGCGCGCTGCCACGCACCCGGTTAGCGAATCTGCATCGCAGGGGCTCTTTTCTACGTGCTCGAAAACTTCCGAAAACATCACCTGCGGGAAGATCTCTTTTCCCCCCTCTGTTTCATCCATCGCCTTGAAGAAGCTGCTCACTAGTTCAAGTTGGCTCTGGTGCTCTGAAATAAACACCGTTAGGAGCAGCGGTACGATAAACCCTGGCGTCTTATCTTTTCTGAGACAGATCGCGCACCCCGTATAGATCGCGGGATTAATTCGAATTCTCTTCAGGTCGTACTGGATCTTTTTTGAATAGATCTCTGTAACTACGCGAATAGCTTCTGCTCGCACCGATCTGTCTACGTCCCTTGCTCTTTCTAAAATCAGGTCTTTCGAGCACATCTCCAGAATGTCTTCCGAGCTCAGCAGCTTCAGGACCTCTGCGCGCACTTGCGATGAAGGATCGTGCATTCTTGTGCTGAAGATCTCCCGCGCTCTATTTCTGACCTCTGATGAAACAGCTGCCGTGTAAAACGCGTCTTTAGACTTTTTGAAAAGCACCACTGGGACGTTTGCGCGAATCCACGGAGACTTGTCCTCTGACATCGCTGCAACAGCGTCTAGCACCTCTCTGCGGACAGAACACTCCGAAACGAACTTCAGAAACTCTTTTTTTTCTGCGAGGGTATCGACTGCCTGCTCGATAAAATCTCTGCTGAGCGCTTCCTTATTCAGTAGGTTAAATTTTTTTATCAGCAAAATTTTTCTTTTGTCCGATGCTCTGATCAGATCTTCCATAGAGCTTGAGAACACCAGGGGGTGGTTTTCGACGCACGCGTACAAAGCAGCGCACCCCTCTGCAATCTTTTTCACGATTTTTCTCTTCACCTCTTTTCCGAGGTCCTCTTCTTTTTCCTCCAGTATCGACTCCAGCATGTCGCGCGCCCATGTCTTGGATACGTTGTCTACCGATAGCTCCGCCAGCTCGTTGACTATTTTCGAGCTCTCCACAAGCGCCACCATTTTGTACTTTGCCGCTATTTCTAGCGCTCTTGTTCCCTCTTTTTCCCTGGGCGCTCTGGACGCTAAGTACTCGAACGCTCTGTCCATTTCCTTATCTGCGCAGGGGTTTTCCGGCGCGACTATTCGGAGAGTTTCGAAGAGCGCGTAGACGGCGTACCTTCTTGTCTGCCTGTCTGCGCTCAGAAAAGACGCGAGGTGCCTTCCGAGCCCAAGCGCGCTCTCGGACGCGCTTTGTTCTGCGCGCGAGAGCAGCTCGCTGTAGATGTCTTTTGGAGGAAGAGCCTTGAGCTTCTCGAAGATGTCGGTCATGGGTGCAAAAAAAGAACAAAAAAATGCGTTAACCGGGAATCGAACCCGGATCTCAACCTTGGAAGGGCCGTGTGCTCCCACTATACCATTAACGCGCAGCAAACCAGAATTTTCCGGTAGACAGCAGACAGAAGCGGTACATTTGCGTTTCTCTTTTTTACCCTATGCCAAGAGGCGAGGAGAAGAAGAGCGCGAGAATGCCGACAAACATGGACACAAAGGTGCTGGTGCTGAAGAAAAAGGTGCCCTACGTTGAGAAGCCGAAAACGGTGCCGGGGGTGCACTCTTCGGTCACGTACAACGAAGAGACAGGGGACGTGTCCGTTCTGAGGTTCCCGAAAGGGTTCGGCAAGGCTGTGCGGGTTGCGCGAGAGAACGCGTCCCTGACCCAAAAGGACCTTGCAACTAAGATCAGCAAGCCGATAACGACCCTTGCAGACATCGAGAAAGAAAACGCAATGTACGACGTAAAAATAGTGGAGAAGATAGAGAAAGCCTTGGGCGTTACTTTTGATCCGAAGTTTAAAATCGCGCAGAAAGGATGAGGAGAATGAGCGTGCGTTTTATTGATAAATAAAAATCATCGATAACGGAAAAGGGTTTGCCAGCTGTGCTGGGGAGTATATTAGAGGGCGTAAAGTTGTTATAGCGCATAGTGTGTAGACGAGTGTTTATTGTTTGTACTGGCGGCTGGTAAGCTTCTTTGTAATCTCAACGGTTGGCAAGTCTTTTTGACATCCCATCTTCATTCTGAGTTCGTATCTATGCTTGGACATTAGATGATTCGATATGGCAGACTTGCTGGTAGGTCACATTCCACTCTGAATCCGTATCTATTCTTGAGAATTAGGTTATTCGATATGGCAGAGGTAATTGTCGGTCACATTCCACTATGAATCCGTATTTATCTGATATGGCAAATTTACTGGTAAGTCACATCCCACTCCAACAGTACAACTCACGTCTGCTTTTATGCTCTCTGCTGCCCACGCTTGCTATCTCCTCTGGCCATAATAATCTTTAGTTATATCTTCGTTTCTTCGTCTATCCCCGCCTCTGCAAATAGTTTTGCGATAGTCATGTCCTCCGACCCCTCCAGAACCTGTGCGGTAATGTTTTTGAAGATGCTTTTTCTCTTTTTCAGCTCTTTTTGGTAGAGGGATATCTTTTTCGTTAGCTGCTCTTTCTGTTTTGGGTCTATCTTGTCCGCTGTTTTGCTGAACTTTGCAAGGCTTTCTTCGCTCGCTGCTATCTTCCCGTTCAGTGCTGCTAATTCCTCTAGAAGCTGCTCGTTTGTCGGCTCTGATTCTAGGCGCCTGTTATCTGACCCCAGCACCTCCAGAGCCTTTCTTTTCGCAGCAACTTTCTCTTCTAGCCCCTTTATCTGCTGCTCCATCTCACTTGTATCTTCGTTTTCTTGCACGTCTTTTTGGATTGGGCAGTATATCGCCGACTTTCCGGACGCCTTCTCCATTATTTTGTTCTGGGACGCCAGAGCCTGCAGCGCCTTCTTGACAGTTGCCTGCGAAATCGAGCCCATGTGCTGCAGCTCTGCTGTTATTCCTGAGGGGCCATTTGGCCTGTTTCTTTTGACAAGGTGCTCTAGAACTCTCTTCTCTATCTCACCCATGTCTGCTTTGGCACTTCTCTTCCCCTTTGCAGGCTTCTTAGCGGCATTTTTAGCTGGTTTTTTTGCGCCCCTCTTCTTCTTAACGTCACTATCATCTTCGCTTTCCTCGAGATCTTCACCATCTTCATCATCTTCGCTATTCTCTTCGACCCCTGCACTTTCACTGTCCTCACCGCCTTCGCCATGTTCCGCATCTTCGTTTTCTTTCTCAAATATGCGCTCTTCTGCGCTATTCTCTTCTTCTTTGCCTTTTCTCCCTTTCTTTACTACCCCGCTCTCCTTCTCTGGCTCCTTCGCCCTCTTCGCTACGCCCCTCTGTGCCATAAAAAATTACTCCAATTTCGTATATCTACAGTTCTATAAAATCCACTCTCAAATACTCTGCTGGCCAAAATGCCTAAGCAAACAGCTTTTGTAGGTGCACATCCCTTTCCAGCCACTAAACGGCTCTAGCACATGTATTTTAGCATTTGCAGCGACCCCACATACTCCTCGTCGCACCAACGCCCGCATTTCCAAATCGGTCCTTCACTCCGCCTAACCCATCGCCTTTCTTCTGCTATATCTATTTAATCATATCTACTTCGCGCTCTGCCTGCTGAATTCGCGCTCTACCTTCTAATGTCGAGGAGAATCGGCCGGGGGTCCGAGCTGCACACCGCAAGCGTGTTGTTTTTCGGCGAAAACGCCACCTGGTATATGCCGGACCCGATGCTGAACTCTTTTGCAAGCTCTTTTGACCTCGTGTCCCAAAGACACACCGACGAGTCCAGCCCGCCAGATGCAAGAAGCGCCCCGTCTCTCGAAAACGCCACGCTGTATATCGCCTTTTTATGCCCCGTTAGCGTTCTCGTCTCCTTCCCCACGTCTCCGTCCCATATTTTCACGTCTGCATCGAACGACCCCGACGCAATCATCGACCCGTGCGTATCTATTGCGTACACCTCCTTCTTGTGCCCTTCAAGCGTGTGCAGGGGGTCTGTTCCGCCGTACCTCCACATCTTTATTGTTGCGTCGTCGGAGCACGAAACTATCAGGTCTTGGACTTTCTTAATACAGTTTACCTCTTCGGTATGTCCAAACATCTTTGTCACGGCGTATCCGTTATCTACGGTGCACAGCGTGCTGTCTCCGCTGCATGTCACAAATCCTGTGCTGTACAGAAGTATGTCCATCACGGGCCCCTTGTGTATGGCCCATTTCTGCGACTCTGTGAGGACCCCGCCTTCAACTGTCCATCTTTTGCACATCCCGTCCCATCCGCCTGTGAGAACCTCCTGTCCGTTGAGAGAGACCGCGACTATCGGGCCTTTGTGCGCATGCGGTTTTCGCCACTCTTTTTCTCCTTTTGCCACAAACAGGTCCCCTGTGTGCGTTGTGCCGACGATTGTTGTTGACGGCGAACTGAACCCAAAGCTAGACCCTGACTCGATGGCGAGGCCTGTTATTCCGTGAGAGGTGCTGGTGTTATGCCCGAGCTCCCACTCTATGGAGACTGCGGGCGGTGCCCAGAGCCGGAGAAGGCAGTTCTGGCTGCCTGTGACGAGCTCTCCGCTCTCCGACCAGGCGCAGAGGCTTACGTCGCTGCTTTGCGACTGGAGGTACGTCGGGGATATCTCGAACGGCTGCTCGACGCACTTATGGGGCGTGGTGATGTTGTAGTTTGCGGCGCACTTTTTTATTCTGTTGTTTGAATCCGTGTGTTTTTCTATATATTCCATTTCTATTCCTTTTGTTACGTAGTGTTTGAGGGAGTCCTGGCTTACTTCCGGCACGTTTGGGTGTTCTTCTACCATGCTCTCTTTGCCAAAGATGTATGCAGAGTGTGTGTACCCTTCTTCTATCAAATATCTAAATATGAGATAGTTTAACTCTGTACTCCCCAGTGTAATCATAAAAAAATTCTAATTCAGAGGAGTATAAAAGCGGGAGAAAGCGCGCTTGTTTCTCTTTGCGCGGCTTCTCTGGCACAAGAACCGGGCTGAGTTTCGAGCGCTTTTGGGATGGTTCTTTGTTTTTGCGGCGTTTTATTGTATTGGCACTGGCCACGTTCTTTGTCTGTTTCGTAGATTGATCCGTACACAAAATTAAAAAAGTACAGAACACTTTTGGATTTTTGTGAAAACGGTGGGGGTGGTAGAGGGGCCTTAGGTGTGGTAGAGAAGGTGTAGGTGTGGGAGAGAGGGCGTAGGGTGGTAGTGGAGGGGTGTTTTTTATTGCATAATTAGGTAGTTTTGTAGGAATGTGTAGGATTGGTGGGGTGTGTTACTATCAGTATTGCTGGGGTGTGTTTTTTGAAGGTTCAATTTATTGATTATGTAGACCTTATATCAAAGACTAAACCTATTCAAAATTATTCACTTAAATGCCCTATGGTCAACAGATTAGATCTCCGCTGCGTCCCATCCTCTCCCAGGGCTGTGTGACCATTAGTATAGCCAGGTAATACTGCAGTGACAATCATCACTACATGATCAGCAGGACACCAACTCGTAATGGCTAACCATAACGCCATACACTATAGCACCTGCCGCCCTTTCAACATCGCCGCTGCATTCAGCTACACCTAAAAATGCTCTGCAGTTCGGGTGGATGCATTTATTGTTTGGCAAAAGGTGTGCTTAAAGCGCGACAAATACAGGGCAGATAAAGAAGCTCACAGAAAAATTAATTTATTTGCATGAGACTTGGGAACGCTTTAGCAAACCTGCCGTACGCCTCTTTTCTCATGGGCGAAGAGGACATTCTCTACTATAACAAGATAGGCGTGAGAGGATTTATTCTCCAGTCCCTGTCTGCCGTGTATCTCATAGTGTCTGGATACATGATCTGGAGGACAATAGGAATTTTGTGCAACACGCCAAGCCCGATTGTGGTGGTTCTGAGCGAAAGCATGGAACCAGGGTTCAAAAGAGGAGACATTCTGTTTTTGGCAAACTGGAAGCGAGAAATCAAAGCCGGCGATATTTGCGTGTTCAGGCTGGTGGAAAAAGAGATCCCGGTGGTGCACAGGGTCATAGAGAGGTTTTATGAGCCGCGCTCTTCAGACTCTGTCCAGATCATGACAAAAGGAGATAACAACAGGCAAAACGACCTTTTTCTGTACGAGAACATAGACAGAACGTCGCTGAAAATGGAGCACATCGAAAACTTTGTGTACGGAAGCCTTCCCGTTGTTGGAATGATGACGATATGGATGAACGCGTACCCGGGAATAAAATATCTTGTTGTTCTCATCATGTTCCTCGATCTCCTTACCACCAAGGAGGAGGTTTTCTGCACAGGCGAGGATGATAGCACAGAAGAGAAGAAAAAGAAACAGCTATGATCTAAATAAATTGTTGACAGGTATTTAAGTGTGTTGACCAGGGTTTAAGTGAATAATTTTGAATAAATCTTTTAGTCTTTGATACGAGGCCTACATAGATATCTTTTAGCCTTTGATATGAGGTCCACATAGATATTATCAGAGCAAGTGCAACGGGCCTTCCCACTTCAGTATTTAGCATCGAAAACAGAGCAGTCTTTATGACGGGCTGGAATATGGTACACCTAGATAGTTTTATAGACTTCATATCAAAGACTAAACTTCGCCATTCCATCGAGCACATCGCATACTTAGACCAGCACCTTGCTAGAATAAACGTCTGACCGCCCGATATGTCAAAATATCGCAATGGGTTAACGCCAGCGCGAAAATGGCAAAGACGCCTTTGCAACTATGTCGATCGAACAGCGCCCCTGCGCGAATGCCGTCCGCAGACAGAGAAGCTATCTCTGAAAGTGGCTTGGTCTGAAAATGTCGGAGTAGAACGGCGCTGGGCGATCGGGCAGTAGCCGAGGCGCGTCTGCGCTGTGCTCCATGTTCCTGTTCCAAAAGGCGTCCGAGAAGAAGAAAGAAGGCGCGTCTTCGAAGATTGTGGCGCACTGCTGCTTTACCACAAGCGCTCGATGCGCGCCTTGGACAGAGACTTCGCAAATGGCAGAAGAGACAGCTCCCGAGGTAAGGTCGATGCGCACGCGTAAAATCGAAGGAGATAGCGGAAGCCAAGAATACGTGGGCTCGATTTGCTTGGAAAAATATGTGACTGTTTCGATGACGCCTGTGATTGTTTCCTCCTTGACTGCGCTTTTGTCTAGCATGACGTTGAAATTCTGCGCATGGTAGAACTGCGCGGGAGTAACGAGTAAATAGGCGTTTTCTTTTCGGATAACAAAACTGGTAACGGGAACAAGCGGGTCTGACATTCGGAAGACCGCTCTGAGGATCTCTGCGGACATGCAGATTGTGGAGGAAGGCTTTTTTTGGGAAACGCGCTCTTCTGCGCTGAGAGGACATGGCATCCGGCCTGCGACGGGGTATCTCTCTCTCCAGTCTGTAAGGGAGACCCATTCTGTGGCGGTGCGTCTAGCGCTTTTTTTGAAGGGCAGCTCTCCTGGGTTTTTGCGGTATACGGCGTTTTTGATCGCCTCCTGTGCTTTTTTTCTATCTATCAGCAAGTTTTCGCCGATTTGCAGAAGGTTTCCGTGGTATCTGCAGAGATCCATCGCCATTCGGTTCTCCAGCGATATCCAGGCTGTGTCCGTGTGGGGTTCCCCGATAAGGCGCAAAGACGACCGGTCGACCGTCTCTGCATGTCTCAGAATAAGGGACAGCCTGCAGAAGTACGTGTACGGATGGAGTATAGCCGGTGCGCTGCACGTAGGGTCTCCCTCAGGAAGAGTGCTCCCGCATCTATCTCCGTCTTCTTTCGCACCTCTCCAGGCTTTGTATACGTTTTCTATCTTTGCACCGCCTAAAAGCGATATGTTAACGGAAAATTTTGATTTTACAAATAAATACGGCTTTCCTGATCTGGCAAGTATCCGGTAAAGATTTTCTTCAGAGTAGATTGCAGACACGTTGCTCAGACCCGCAACTGCCCCGAACACCCTGCCAACAATTGCGTCTATCCCCTCGCTTGCTTTGCTTATCTGGAAGTACGCGCCCGTCCGCACCTCTACTCCATAAATGGCGTTCTTTTCCAGCTGGAGATAAACCGCCCCCTTTCCGCTGAAAATCTTTTTTGGATCATCTCCCTCGTCTTCTCCGTCCTCGCGCTCCGCTCCAACCCGTTCTGCAAACCCCGTAAGAAATCTCACGCGTTTTTGCAGCGTTAGCGTAGCTCTGAGCGATCGAAGCGTGTATTTGAGCTCGTCCGCCAGAATATCCTTTGCTACCTCCAGATCTGCGCTTGTGGAATAGACCTCATAGGCACAGTCGCGCAAATCAACAAGCACAACGCATCCGTTAACGCTGTGGCGGGTTGGAGGCGTCCCAGAACACGCAATCATCGCGCTTCCCCACGTCTCCGCCTCGTCTCTAAGACTTTGGGTCTCTGCGTGGCTCCACCGCACCCGAACGGTAATCCACGCGGGTGTGCCGCTATCAGACCTGCTCGAGTACAGAAGAATGCTCGGCGTGGTGCTTGCTAAGTACTTGCGCCCGTCCTCTTGGTCTAATAGAGACGGATCGGCGTATTCAGCGCTATAGTGGCTTGGCTGGTGCGAAGCTGCATCGTACAGGCGCAAAGACGAGAAGGAGGTTCGCAGAAGAGAGCGCTCCAGGATCTGGAACACGCCGCGGGTGATCTCCTCGTGCGCTTTTCTCCAGAGCAATCCGCTGAAGAGCTTTTGGTAGAGAGGCCGAAGTGACTTGAGCTTGCCCCATATCGACACGTTTGTTTCTTCTATCTTGGCTTTTCTCCCTATCTCTAGAGACTCTCTATTTACCACTGGGCTCCACCAGAACATGAACATTTTATTGGGCAGCCTGCGAAGCTCTTCTCTTTGCGCTCTTTTATGGGGCTTTTTTCGAGGCTCTTTAACGTGCGCTATAATGGATGCTTCTCCAAACGGCGTGTCTGCTTGAGAATCTTGGGGGATTTTGCTGCTGGCGTGTCTCCACTGCATTTGTGCTATGGGATATAACGAATAGGCGAATAGCTCCTCTGGTGGCGGGGTGTTTAGGTGTTTTCTGTACTCTGCCCAGTCGAGCCAGTTTCCGTCGTAGCTTTTCTCGGTCCACTTTCTCTTGTTGGTTTCGATGTAGTACTTGAGTCTCCACCGCTTTTCTGGGAGCTTCAGCGGATGCTTCTTGAGAAAGGTGCTAGCTCTGGGGATTCCTACGCGGTCTATTGGAACGCCCTGGCGCTCTAGCGAAGTGAGCGCGAATAAGGCGGGGTCTGTGGATGTTTCTTGTGCTGCGGATACGTAGGACGCGATTTTCGAGTATATTTCTTCGGACTTTTCTATCTCGCTTCTCCAATGCGGCACGCTTTGGCGGAGAGCTGTGGGCGAGACGAGGCCCAGACCGCCTGCGCTTTTTTCCGAGTAGAAAAGAAAGTCTGGGAATCTTTTCTTCGCCTTCGAGTTTGTGATCGCCATAATCCGTTTTTTGATCTTTTCTTCTGACTTTTTGATCTCTTCAAGAAATAACGGCGAAAGCGTCTCTCGGAAGAAACACACAGCGCGCAGAACAAGCCGGTTCCACCTTTCAGAGATGGAGAAGAAGTTCGCGCTTATGGACTCTTGAATCACAGCCTCTATCCCGCGCCTGAACCTCTGCACTTCGATGTAAGAAGAGGAGAGGCGGTAGGAGCCTTCGTCGATGGTGAGATCGAACGGAGCGAAGCGAAGAGTGGTGGGGAGGGAAGCTATTTCTTGTTTTGAGCTGATTTCTGGAAGAGACTTTCTTGTAAAAAGAGCTATTCTAGAAAGAATCCAGGGGGGTAGCGTGGAGCGGTGTGCTGTTTGAGGCGGAAAGTTCGCTGGATGCGATGGGTGGTTGTTGGATATAGATGGGTTAAGGTGTTGATCTATCTCATCATCTAGGTGATGGTGAGAATTAACTAGATAACCTATACCATGAGCACCTACGCCACGGTCACTACATATACCACCTCCACCACCCCCACTCGATGAAAGAAGCATGTGGGGATGTTTCTTTATCTCTTCTAAAAAAGGGTCTGGTGCTGCGCATGGTGTGGGGTGGGATAGATCGCGTTGGTTGCTGTGTTTGAGAGAGGAAGACTGCGTGGAGATAGTATCTTCTATCTTTTCTGAGTAAAGCACGTAAGCTTCCGTACCGCATCTGAAATACCCACATATTATGGTTCCGTACTTTTTTGAAAAAAGATACGGGTCGTAAAAAAACATCGCGTTGCTGGACTCAAACTCTTCCAAATCCGGGGCACCAAGTAGATTCACGTCGACACAGAGCAGATAGTACGTTGAAAGAAACGGATAGAACCCTAGGCCCTCGAATAGCCCTGCTCTTTTCACATACGACATGCTTTTGTGCTCCACAGACACTTTCAGCCTTGCCAGCACGTAGTCGACAAGAGTGTCGTCAAATGCCAGAAGAAGAAGATCTTTCAGAAGGAGAAAGTCTGCTTCTTCAACCAGCGCGGAGTACTCAAGAGACGCAAAATGCAGCAGGTCGCTGTCGCGGTTCGCGAACTCTTCGGTCCACGCCGCAACGCTCTTTCCAACTCTCATAAACGAAACGGGGAGCGGGGCGGAGTCAAGAGGAACTATCCACGAGGGAAAAAGCCGCGCTTCGTTTGCGAAGTGCCAGAAAAGCGCGTCGAGAAACGCGTCTACCAGAGCTTCCTCAACCGGGGCGGCGTACACAGGGGCTGTCTCGCGAAGCGCGACAGAGTATGCGCGAAACTCTCTTTTCTTCTGCACAGACTCAAGAACAAGGGCGAGCGCTACGCTGAGGTCTTTTTTCTTCGATGCGAGATAGTCCATCTCTTGTTTCTCTCTTTTTTTTACGTTGGATCTGATTTTGTACCTGTTTTCTAGATTTGTAATGGAGTTGGAGAGTATTTGCTGGAGAACCTCTCTGGAATACAGCTTGAGGCTTAGTTTGCGGGGTATTTTACGGGATATCTGCTCTAGCGCGCTGCGGGACTCGAAGATAGCGCGGCTTAGCGCGTCTTTTCTTGCAGCCTTTTGGGCCTGGGTGGAGAAAAGCTCAAACTCGGCCTCTTCTTTTTCTCTTCTTCGCTCTATCTTCATGTGCACCTGGAGTATCTTTCCTTCTGCCTTCTTTATTCTCTTTTTGTCCGTCTGTTTGATCTGTTTAACAAGCATCCACTCTTTTGAGGCTTCTTCAATCCAGGTCTTTGTCTTTTTCTCGATCTTGGCGGCTACTATCTTCGAAATAGCGTCTGGAAGCCTTGCAGCGTGCTTGGTGTCGGATTTCCAGTGCCGCCAGGCAGCCTGCAGCTCGTGAAGCGCTCTTTTTCCGTACTTCTTTGCTGCTTCTTCGCCTTCTGCCTCTTTTATCTCCTGGAGTATCTCGTTTTTTATATCGACGTCTCTTCTTGACTCTATTCTCTGGGCAGTTACCTTCTTCGGCCTTTTTTCTCTTCCCTCTCTTCTTCTTATGACGTACGCCTTGAGCCTGTTTTCTAGAAGCGGCGCAACGCCCCGCAGAAACCGAACCCATATCTTCCATGGCTCGCACCAGAACAGAGATAGCGTGAGCCCTTCCTCGTTTTCGTTGCAGGGGTCTATGTGTGAACGCCCTGGGGGTATTCTCTGGGCCTGTTTACCGGAAAAGCGTCTGCTGTTTATGTCTTGGCCGTTTTTGTGGCAAAAAAGATCTGATAACGGCTGCTTTGCAACGGCAGTTGTTTTTTGTGATAGCATTTTTGCGATTCTTTTTGTTTCTGCGATCTGCGACACCGCGGAGTACTTGTGCCTGTATATGCCCGTGCTTATTCCTACGTGCGACAGCTCCCCGGCGAGTTGCAGGCTCTTCTGTTTTTCTGGTGTCTGCTCTGTTCTACACCGTACGAATATTTGCAGGATCCGCGCATGCAGCTTTAGGATCTCAAGAAGAAGGTGGAAAGACTCCCCGAGCCTGCCTTTCTTCCTCTCTTTAGTGGTGGGCGCTCTTCTTTCCACCAGCTCGAAGCTCTTTGTGACTTTGAGATATCGGGTCCGTTTGTTTTCCAGAACGTAGTTCAGCGCCCTTGCACCCAGGTTGGAGATGTACTCCCCTGCCCTGCTCCACTCCACGATGCTTTTGAACTCTTTTTTCACACGCGTTCTTGTTTGCTTGCTTCTTGTCTTGGGTGTTTGCGGGTCTCCTAGGACGCCTTTGTTTTTATCTGTACCGCTTTTCAGGTTCGTTTTTTTTGTTTTGCGTTTATTTCCTTTTCTGGACTCGTTGATTATAACGGACATGTTTTCTCTCTGGAGAACTTTTCTGTTTTTGTGCGTTCTGTCTGTCTCTGCTGGGTTGTTCTTTATCTCCAAAAGTGCCTTATCTTTTAGCCTGTTTGTCTGGTGCACCATGGGAAAGAGGCTCTGCGAGGTGTGTGGATGCCTTGTATCTAAAGGGTGCTCTGCAGAAAAACGGGATTTCAGGTCCAAATACTCGTTTACGCTCCACTTTTTCCTGTTTCGGACGTACTGGGAGCCTTCTGCAACAGAAAGAACGTAGCTAAGCCAGTTGCACCTGTAGTTGATGCTGTCTTCTGTGCATGTTCCTTTTATTTGCAGTATGGCTCCGTCTGTGTTGTATATGCACGCGATCTTCTTGTTTTCTTCCCATGGCATCGGAACTGTCTGTAGAAACGAAAGAAGCACCTGCGGCAGCGCGTAAAACGCATCAAGTAAGGCGTTAGCATGTCTTCTGGGCGGGTCTTCAATGATTTTCTTGAGATACTCTTCTGGAAGTAGAATCACCCCCTTTGCTACTGGCTCATCCATCTGGGTTAAAAAAATCTATTTATTATGGTGAAGATGCGCATGGTTGGAGTGGCATCGTGATGAAAGGGGTGGTATTGGCTGGAGTGGTGATCGCAGGGGTGTTATTGGATGGAATAGCATAGTGGTGGCAGACACGGTGACGGCTCATTCTACGCGATCTTAGTACTGACCATAGCTGCTTATACCACCCGCCCTTTATCGCCCTTGCAACCACGAGGGCTTTAGATACGCCAGCTACTTGTTTTTACAATCAAAAGACGTCTTTGTGGAAGACAGAAGGGAGGTGCCCGTCATTTCTGGGGGCTTCTCGATTCCCATAATCTCCAAAACGGTCGGTGCGATGTCTGCCAGTGTCCTGCTTCCCTCGGAACTGAACCCCCATGCCGCCTTCTTCTCCATCTCTTCTTCTTTTGGCAGCGCAATGATCGCAGGCACCCTATTTCTCGTGTGCGTCTTAACCGTTCCGTGCATATCTTCCATTATTTCCGCGTTTCCGTGGTCCGCAGTTACCACCAGCGCGTATCCGTTCTCCATTGCGGCTCTGTGTATTTCCCCTACCATCCTATCTGTTTCCTTTACCGCCTGGACCGCTGCGCCAAAGTTTCCCGTGTGCCCCACCATGTCGCAGTTTGCAAAGTTCGCAAGAATGAATCCCGTACTTTTTTTCATTTCTGTACAGGTCGCTTTTTTTATTTCCTCGGCGGACATTTTTGGGGCTAAGTCGTGCGTTTGCACTTTTTTGCTCGGTACTATGCACCTTGTCTCGCTTGTTCTCTGCTTGTTCTCTCCGCCGTCAAAAAAGAACGTCACATGCGCCTTCTTTTCCGTTTCTGCTACTCTTGCCTGCGATATTCCGTTTTCCTCTATCACGTCGCCAAGGGTGCGTGTGACACGGGGTCTTTCAAATATGACCTCTTTTTCTGGCTGGTCCTGGTGCACTCTTGTCATCGTGTACGTCTCTGTGTAGCTTTCAAACTTCGCGTATATCTGCTTCACCCTATCAACTCTGAAGTTGCTTATGATCAGCCTCGAGCCTTTTTCTATTTCGCATCCGGGCGCGCAGAACGGAGTGATAAACTCGTCTGTGGTGTTTTTCTCGTACTCTTTTTCGATATGCTTTGCGATCTCCTTTGATGTGGGGTTCTTCGAGCCGTTATCTCCATGCGCGCTGGCTCCAGCACCAGAAACACTAGGGTGGTCTGCCAGCGTGCCCGTCAGCGTTCTAAATGCAAGATCTGTTCTTTCTTCTCTGCTATCTCTGTCCATCGCGTAGTATCTCCCGCAGACGGAGCCAACCTGCGCGTTTTCTGGGAGAGATCCTGCGAGTTTTTCGAGGTACTCGAGATACGCCCGCTCTCTTGTGTCTCTTCCATCGGATACTGTGTGAATAACCACGCGTTTTGAGTTGGAAGACGCCAGAATAGAAAGGTCCAGGATGTCTTTCCAGTGCCCGTGTATGTTTCCGTCCGACAGAATCCCGAGGATATGCGTTGTTTTTTCTTCTCCTGAGAAGATTATCTGCTGCATCCACCGCAGATCCTTCGACTCGAACGCTTTTCTGATTCTCACGCTGTCCTGCATCACAGCTCTTCCCGCTCCTATTGTAAGATGTCCTACTTCGGAGTTGCCCATGTCGGAGTCGGAAGAGAGCCCAACGTAAGTTCCGTGAGCATATAGAAGAAAGCTCGGGTATCTGCAGGAAAGAGAGATCATCTGAACTGGGTTCGCCTCTGCAATGGCGTCTTTGACGCAAGGGTCCCGTGTTTCGTTGTACCCCCATCCGTCCAAAACAAGAAGGCAGCACTTCTTCCAAACTTTTCCCATAATTACATTTTCAAGACTTTTTACATTAAACACGGCAGGGACCTAGATAGCGAAAATTTTGATATGCTGGGTAGTGGTGGTGGGGTTGGTGGGGGTGGTAGTGATGTTGGTACAGGTGGTTGTAGAGATGGTAGAGATGCTACCGTGATGGTGCCGCACTCATGATGATCGGAACAGTTGTTGTTAAACATGGATGTGCAGGTATAATTGGTATCTATTTGGATGGCAGAGAGGATAGGTCGTAGTGAACTAAGCAGGAAAGAGCGGGTTGTAGCGGAGTGGTCAATGGGTTATTATCGGTAGAAGACTGTGACAAGTACTAGATGTAGACTGTGACAAGCATGAGCTGTAGAATGTGACAGCTACCGCCCCCAGTACGAACAAGAATTAGTTAAGTAATTTGACATATAAGTGCAAAGCTGCCATATAATTGGCGTTCTCATGAAGCGCATATTGACACGTGGCATTTCCACAGATTCGCGCGCCCGCATTAATTCCAAATTAGTTTTTTCGGCAATTATGCTGATAATAAACCTGGCGCCTGTGGACCAGTCGGGAAGAACGCTGATGCTTGCGGAGAAGTGCGCAAAGGAGGGGGAAAGAGTAACTCTCGTGTGCTATCGCGGCGTAAGAAAGCCAGAAATGCTTTCGCAAAGAATAGATACGGTGTTTGTTAAGAACATAAGAACGCAAGGAAGGGTGCTGGGGTTCAGGGCGTGGCTGCTTTTTCTCAAATTTTTCTATCTCAGCGCCAAATGCACGCAGATGGTCGTAAAAGAGTATTTGCAGCGGAGAAAAGAGCGCAGCGATGCGGCGGAGATCGAAATGAGGAGGGTGGGGGTATTCGGCGGCAAAGACGCTTTGGAAAAAAGCGAGGCAGGTTGGCAAAAAGGCCTTTCGGTGATGTTTGTGGTGCCTCCCACGCCGACGGTTGTTTTTCCGATGGCTGTGGCGAAGATCCTCGGGATGCGCGTGGTTCTAGACTGGCACAGGCCCACAGAGGGGCTTATTAGGCACCTGAATCTCGCTCTTGCAAAATTTTCAGAGAACGTGACGGTTACTTTTGAAATGCAAAAATACTTCGAAAACCGATCAGTTAGCAGGGTCCGAGTGGTCAAAGACGTGGACCTCGCAAATCTAGCGGTTTCCGAGAAGCCGCGGGCAAAAATCGACAGGAAGGCGCTGTTCCAGCAGCTGCAGAAAAAGTATCCAGAGTACCAGGAAAGGCTCGCATCGGTCGATCCGGAAAGAAGAATAGCGGTTTGCAGCACAAGCTTCTCAAAAGAAGAAAAGATCGAGGAGCTTCTGGAAGCAGCCGCAAACATCGGAGCCAAAGCTACTCTTATTCTTACGACAAAAACAGCGATAGAAGTGCCCAGAACGTCGCTAAACATCGTTCAGGTGTTTCTGGACTACAAAGACTACACAAGCATACTCCGGGCTGCAGACTTCGGGATTTCCACGCATCGGTGCTATTACGACTTCCCGCTGAAGATAGTAGACTACCTGAAAAACGGCCTTCCGGTTATTGCACATGCCAGCACGCCGCATAACATCCTTCCTGCAGGCGCGCCGGTAGAGAGATACGCAGACAAGCAGGAGCTGCAGCGTCTTCTGGAAAGATACTACACCGGTGAGGAGGTTTGCCAGATTGGGCAAGTGTCCTAGCAAGGTAATTGTCAGAACACAGCTGTGTGATGGGCCTCTTGAAACGGCAAAGTCTTGCCAGCAGAACCCATCTAGCAAATAGATAAACGAATTTATGGAAAGGGTTTACTTACATGTGTCGGTTGCATTTTACAGGATCGGAGAGTTGCTAAAACCACTCATTTAAGAAGCAATCGTCCGAAGCTAAATAGTCTCTTGTCTGTTTGTAAGAGTTGATAATTCTTTTGTACCCGGTTTTTGCCTCTTTAGGAGGCTCCTCCAACTTCGCGTCCTCATTATGCGAAGAGTTGGCATCAATGCGTCTGGACGTTAAATGGGGCGGGTTTGGCGGACGGCTGCTTTAATCAGCTTTATTCGGGCTCTGTCTTTCTTCTGTTTCGCATGAAGCTTGTAGCACCGCGGTGCTCTTCGGCTGCGCTCCTTGTTTTTCTTTAAGGGGGCTATTTGGGCGGCTTTTAATGGTGCTGCTCTGGTTTAGCGGTGTTTTTTCGGGTGAGGATGGCTCTTCGCTGGAGCGCATTTCGACCATGCCCGATTGCGAAGATTTAACTCCAAATATTCTAAAAAGCGATCTAAACGCGTTGTTTTTCACGTTTTGCTGGAAGGCTCTTGCCTTTATGTAGTGTATGTCTTCTTCTGAGCTTGAAAATCCGGGGATCTTCTCATCTGAATCGGAAGATTGGGCAGCAAGAAGGGGAAGCATTCGAAAATGGGGATGGAGTTGGCTAAGTAGACGGCTGCGCTGCGTAGGCTGAGCTTGTTCTTTGCGAAGCTTAGACAGAACATTGTTGAAACCAGAAAAAATGAGATAAAAACATTTTTGAAAAGATATGCCCCGATGATAAAAGATGCAGCTGCGAGAAAAATGTTCGTTTCTGAAACAGCGTAGAAACGGGTTAGGAGGCAGATGTACAAAAGAAGGAGAATAGTCTGCTTTGTCAGCGTTTTGGAGGATGCCATGCGTGCAAAGTGAAAGAGTATTTATAAGCGTTCCCGGTCTTTTTGCAGACTATTTCCCTAAATATGCAGATCTGTGTTTTTTTCCATATCTAGAGCCCACATCTACATCTGTTTTTTGAAATTTTGATAAACGTTGTCGGATCTAAAATGTGATGGAGTGGGTGGGTGAGATGTGAATGGCTGTTGTTTGAACAGATATGTAGAGCGTTTATCCGTCATAATTACCTACAAACAACATCTCCATTATACCCCACCACATTATATCTCACATATCCGCAGAACCAACATACCCATCCCATTACATCCAACTCAACCCAACACAACCACTCCACCCCACCCCACCAGATTACACCTCGCATACCTGCCGTTAAAGAGAAGCCAGAAAATTTCTTTTATTTATGACAGAGAACATTACACATTGGAAAATGCGGGTTCCAGAAGAGTACTCCTACATCTACATACTAGAGAAGGTTTATAGCGACATCTTGGTGGAAATATGCGAAGGAACCGAAACGTCCATCAAAGACCTAGAAGACAAGACGGTAAAAGGGCCCGGAAAATCGCTTTCGCACTTTTTGCAGGCCCACGGAGCTAGCGAAGAGATACTGAAAAGAGTCGTCGACGTCGTCAACTTGAGGCCGCAGCAAATGGTCGCGTACACAGTAAAAGAAAAAGAAACAGACATCGACGTGGTTTTAGCGATGTCAAAGATAAGAAAGTACATATTTGAAGGGAATATCACAAACAAAGTGCAAGAAAACGTACTGGAAAGACTGATCGAAGTGTACGGCAAGTACCAAAAAGGGTTCTGTGCCGCTACGAACGAAGAAGAGGTCCCAGAGCACCTGATAAAAAGCGTAGGAGAGTTCTACAAGATGGTGGTTTGGTCCGGGAAAATCGAGTCCATCATCGACCACCCGGAAGCGGACATGCTGTTTATCGAGAACGTAGACTTCAAAGAGGAGAACAGAACGATTGTCAGCGGGCTAAAAGGAAAGTTCGAAAAGGACAGACTATGCGAAAGATCGTGTCTCTTTGCCGTTAACCTGAAGCCAACCTCTTTTAAGGGAACAAAGTCCTACGGAATGATCCTATTTGCAAAGGACAAGCAGGGAGAAAAAGGAACAGTTATTTTCACAGAGACGAACGGGGACAGGCTGATGCTGGAGAAGTACCCGATATCATCGCTTGTTCCCTTTAAGATCCAGGTTAGCGACAGCTCGAAGAAGACTACCGAGACTTTTTTTGCGAATCTCAAAGTCTCCAACGGATATCTAGAGTACAACGGAATGAGCACGTCGATTAAGGGAAAAAGAGTCGAAGTGGATATAAAAAACGGAAGCGTATCATAAAACAGCGCAGTTTACGGACATCAAGAGAACCTACCACTGTCTCTGCGGATCTAATTTTTGTTCTGATAGGATCTAAGATTGTTATCAGATTTTTCGGCAGACACAACTGATAGCAGATGCAGGTTTTGGGCGCTCGCATCCGGTATCGCCTAAGCGGTTGTGTGCTTATGTGGTGCTTTTTAAGACGCGAACTAACATCGCGGTGGTATCTGCCGGCAGCCTCTCTGTGAAGTATAAATGAGCTCAGAAGTTTATTAAAAACCGCGACAGCAGACATGTCTTACCACCATTCCACGGAAAATATCTTCTCTATTTGCGCTATTTGTCTTTCTTGTTCTATATCTGAAGAGAGTCGATCCACGCCCTTCTTTCGTCTTCTCCAAGTTCTGCTCTGGGATTGATTTTGAACAGGCTGTCTGCTATGACTATTTCGGTACCCATCGTTTTAGCTCCTACAAAGCACGCGAAGTCGTTTAGCACCACACCGCTTCCAATTACATCGGACCCCCTGTTGACCGTTCCAGAAATGATGTTGAGCCCTAGAAGGTCTTTCAGCTCGTCTATCTCTTCTGGGGATGTTTTGGATCCAACAAGCATCGAGGTGTTGCTCATAACGGAATACGCCCCAACGAGCCCATTTCCAGCAAGCGAGTACTTGAACACCTCCACGCCAAGAACGTCCGTAATTGCCTCGACTGTTTCATTTGTGATGTCTGCGTGGACAATTGCTGCGTGGTCGTTGCAGGCGATGATGTTTCCGAGCGCGTTCAGCTTTTCGTCGACTCTTCTCACTTTGATCTTTTCTGGCAGAGAGTTTCTGATGTGCTGGAGCTCCTGGTTGGTGGTGGTGGAGGAGACCAGAAGGCCTTTCGAGTTTCCAACGGTTTGCGACCCGACCATTTTAATTCCGTTAATGGTGCACTGGATCACCGGAATGTTGAGAGATTCTTCAAATGCCGAAACAAATGTTGTGCTGTCGGTGGCAGCAACAAGCGCGTACATGTTAGTGAGTCTGGCGTACGTTCCGATTTCTGAAGAGCATTCAAACTCAACTCTTTTACTCATAAAAAATTTTCGGGTATTTCCTATTTATTTCTGGTGTGGGCAGGATTTTCAATAGATATTAAGCAGGTAGGCGTAAAGTTGAAGGATAAGTAGGTGTAAGTTCTTGTTCAGTTGTTTTATTATTCTAGACAAGTAAGTATCTATTTTCGAAATTTAGTCTAACCTGGGTTATAGGGTGGGGTGGATGAGATGGCTGGTGGGATGGATAGGTAGAATGATTGGGTTGGCTGGTGGGATGGCTGTAGCTAGATTATACTACAACCTATCATACTCACCTCCTCTACTACTCGCTCATCCACCACTACTCACCCACCTTCACTACTCACATCCAATGCTAGCGCAGGGGTATCTCAGATCTAAATGCTTAATAAAAGATGACGAGCACGGAAACAATGTGCGACCTCGCCGCCTTGTGACTCCTTCGCAACTCCATCTTCGCCAACTATTTCCTGTAATACTCGTAAAACTTATACAACTCGTTTTTTACAAGATCTATTTCCTTCGGCGAGATTGTTTCGTACTTCGTGAATATGACAGTTTGGAGAAACAGCATTGCCCTGAAGACGTAGTCTGCTAATATTGGCCTGTAATCTTTTTCTAGCTCTTCTTCTAGCACCTCTGCATTAAAACACTTGATGCATGCGATCTTCTTTCTTCCTCTTTTTTGGTCTTCTGCGTTTTCCTTCTGTTTTGTGTCTGTGTGCGCTTCGCAGGTAATAGCTCCAGAGTTAATCCCCTTCAGGCGCGAAATAATAAGAAAGAAGTCGGAAATCCACTTCGCCTTGTCTTTTGGCGATCTTTTTCTCGGATACTCGTGGAAGTCAAGCGAATAGTACTCCTTTAGAGAATAGACCGATGGCGATGCCTCTCCGTCCTGCAGCTCGTTCTGGGTCTTGTTCTGCACTTCTTCGTGCTCTCTTCTCTCTTTCTCCTCCAGCTCTTTCTTCTTGCTGTCTAAGTACGAGGTTTTCTCGACCGTCCATTTGAAGAATCTCTCGAACGCTGCAGAGTCTATCGAAGAGACAGAAATTCCGTATCCAGAGTTCTCCAGCGTGTTGAGTATCTCCTCCAGCTCCTGCTCCTGCGGCGTTATCTTCACTTGGCTCTGTTCTGTGAACGAGTCTTCGTCCTCTCTTGTTAGCTCTGGCGCGGCAGACGACGGCTCTTGCTTCAGTCCGGGGAGCGCGAGGTGCGGCGGAAGGTTCCCAAGCGATGACAGCTGGAAAAGCGTTGCAATGAGAGGGGCGGCGGGAGACTTCAGCCCGTACGCCGATGAAATGTTCGTTTCTGCGATTGCGGCAATTTCAGCCGATACTTCTTCTGTCTTCTGGGACGCGATCTCGTCGCTTTCCTCGTCGGAGTCCTCTATGTTGTCGTATCCAAAGATCATCCGCTCTATGATCTTCGTCTTTTCCTGCTTTCTTTTTTCGATCATGTTTTCGATGACTTCTTTTCTTTTTCTTTGGAAGTATTCCTTAACCGACTCTATTGGGTTTTTGTACCTTAAATACTCTTTTACCATTTTGTTATACTCGTCTTTCCAGTTGCAAGGCGTGTCTTTTGAACAGACGCGGAGATATGCTCCTATGAAAGACGGCTTTCTGAGCCCGTATCTCGAAATGGCATTCAGTATGTGCAAACGAGTTGTTGCAGTCCACATTCTCGGATAAAAAATTTTCACGTTTCTTTCATTATGTTGCGCAATATTTCCTAAAACGACCACAGGCACTCGGCACCCAGAGAAATACTCCAAGATATTTTCAGAGAGCTGGTTTTATCGGTTTTTGGCCGGCGTTTTAACAGAAAAAGTTTTTGAAAATTATGCACATTTTGCACGAGACACCGGTGGGATACGCGCTCTTCAAGAGCGCTCCGCTAGAGCTTGAGGCGATGGAGAGGTTCGCGAGCGCAGGAGATGCTGTCAGCGAAATAGAGCAAATGTACGAGGGCAAGGTCCCAGAGAAGATCGCAGAGATGATCATTGGCAGGAAGATGAAAACCATCGGGGTGCAAAGCGCAAGAGTTGGAGAAAGCGTCGAAAAAAAGCTAAAAGAGAAAAACTACCAAGTGAAGGTCAAAGTGGGAGAAGAGGTCGAGGAAATTTCGAGAAAAATACAGGAGAGGCTTCCGGAGCTGCTGAGTATGACAGAAAAAGAGATGCACACGGCGCAGCTGGCGCTGGCGCACGCGCTTTCTCGCAACAAGTTGAAAATGAGCCCCGGGAAGCTTGACTTTGTGATGGTTCAGAGCACAAAGATCCTGGAAAAGCTCGATAAAGACATAAACCTGAAAAGCATGAGAATCCGAGAGTGGTACGGGCAGTACTTTCCGGAACTAGGCGAACTGCTATCGGATAACAAAAGGTACTTGGGCATTCTCCACGAAATTCTCAGAGGAGAAACGGTCACAGACGACTTAAGAGAAGAGATAGAAAGCGCAAAGAAAAAGACGATCGGGGGAGAGATTGAGAAAGAGGACAGGGATTTGCTGGAAAAGACGGTTGAGTCTGTGATGCAAATGTACGTGGCAAGAGAAAAGCTGCAGGAGCACCTGAGAAGAAGGATGCAGCAAATTGCGCCGAATCTTCTGGAGCTGCTTGGAGAGCATCTTGGGGCGAAGCTCGTCGAGCACGCGGGGTCTCTCGGGGAGCTAGCGAACAAGGCGGCGTCAACCATCCAGATCATGGGCGCGGAGGCCTCGCTGTTCAAGACAATGAAGGAAAAGCAGCCAACGCCAAAATACGGATACATATATAATTCGGCGTATGTTGGGCAGGCGCCGTACGATGTTAAGGGAAAGATCGCAAGAACGCTTGCATCGAAGATTGCGCTGGCCAGCAGGTGCGACCTATCCGGAGAGGACGAAAGCGGAGAGTTTGGAAGGCAGCTGAAAAGCGATGTGGAAAAGAGAGTGGAAGCGCTTTCAAAGGGAAACAGAAGAAAGGAGAAAACGGAGTACAGAAAGCCCGAGAAGTACGCGGTGAAAAGGCCATCTCCGTACCCAAGCAGCCAGAAACCGAAGTTCCATAAGAGGTAGGCGTGGCAGGGTACGGACGGCCGGATGGCACAAGACCACTCGACACGACTAAAACGCAGAATGTCTCGGAAAAAAGACTCGGCGAAATAAATTTAACGGTGGTACGTATTGTTTTGCGGTGGAAGGAAGGCTTCCAGCAACGGGTCGTTTGGAGCTAGCAAATGGAAGCGCTCTGGGGTAGTGATTTGGAGATTTCGGAAAATTCTTGAAGTTACAGATGAGATTTGGTCGTATCGTATAGCTGTGTTGTTGTGGTGGTGGATCGATCTCTTCGACTACCAAATCTAGACCTGATATCGAAGACTAGAAGATAGAAGATGTTTGCTAGCAATTATTCAGCTAAATATACCATGGTCTACAGATTATCTACTTGACTACCCCACATCCCACGAATGCATCTACTTGACTACTCCACAGCCCACAAATTTATTGCCAGTGTTGATGACAGTTTGTTAGTAAAAAGGAGATCCTTGGTTTACCGTTCCTGGTAATCCCCGGGCTAGTGCTTCATCTCTATTCTGGTGGCAGCACAATCTTTTCTACCTTTATTCCGGTGCTTGTACAATAGACGCCGTACTTGTTCTGTTTGTGGTGGTCTGTTTTTATCGTTTCAAGTATTCCGTCGTATTTCAGAGAGGGGATCCTGTTGGCTTCGAGCCCTATGACATAGTCAAAGTATCCGTAGTTGAAGGCCTCTTGGAGATAGACGGGGATGCTCACAAGACAGACCATCTTGTGGTTCTTGACTATTTTTCTGAGGTCGAACAGGTATTCTGCGATCTCTTTGGGTGTTTTTTCCCAAAGCGGCGAGAAAAGCGATGAGATCGAGACTCGCGTGCGTTCCAGGTTCTCGTAGAGGCTGCTCGTCTCCAGCTCGGCTGCAAACTCGATTTTAGCGTGTTTCACCTTCTCTGCTTCGTGGTGGACCGTTTTGAGGTCGAACTTTTTTGAGCGGGAGACAGAAGTGCCTTTGATCGCCGGCGTGTTTCCTATTTGGGACATGTTCTTGTACCTCCACGCAATTGTCTCTTTGACCGCGTTGAGCGGGGTTGTTTGGGCTGTCTGCACACCTGGAGGCGCTAGATTGGGGTTGTCTAAGGAGATGTGCACTGTCTGCTCTCCGTCCTCCAGCCCCTGGGACAGAAACAGCCTGTGGATTCCAAGATGCGCCTTCACGTCTTCGCCTTGGACAAGGAGGATAATCGTGCCGGGGGAGAGCCCGCCCCCGAGAAACAGGTCTATTTCCTCGACCCCCGTGCTGTGCTTTTCCTTTTTCGCGTCTTTTACGAGCCGTCTGAACATCCCGCTGAAATGAAAAATATTCTGTACTTATTTTTAAAAAAGTACGGGAGCATTTTTGTTGCAGAATGAGCTGGGCTTACATGAGTGTGGACGGCTAGTCTTCTTTGCCATCTCAACAACCCTGCAAGCTCATATCTCAAAAATATCTGATGCAAGCGCAGGGGCATCTTTTCAGCCAGCAAAGCGTGAACAGCACCAAAAATTATACACCTAAATATTCTACAGACAGCACGCGCTACGCGAACACTTATTGAATTATTTTTTGTTTTAAATGGACATGCTACTAGAGTTTAAGGAATACAAAGAGGCCCTTCCGGAAAAGGCTGTGCTCCCGGAGCTAGAGTACAGCTATAAAGAAGTCGAAGAGCTGATGAGCGAAGAGATGCTGAAACTGCACTACACGAAGCTGCACCAGGGATACATTGACAGATATAACAAAGGGATCGAAAAAATGAAGATAAAATCGATCGGAGAGCCTAAAACGCAGGAGGAAAAGTCGCTTATGTTCAATTTGGGAGGATACTTAAACCACGCTCTTTTCTGGAGGTCTTTTTCGCCATATGAGAGAAACTACGAGTGCTCCAAGGAGCTAGGGTCGCTGGTCAAGGACGCCTTTGGGGGAATGGAGAAGCTGTTCGAGCTGTTCGAGTCGAAGCTGCCCCTCATAATGGGAAGCGGATGGATCTGGCTTGTCTACAACAGAAAAACAAAGAAGCTCGAAGTGGAGATCACAATGAACCAGGACTTCCCGCAAGAGGGCGTTCTCCTCCTGAATATCGACATGTGGGAGCACGCGTACTATCTACAATACAAGGTCGACAAAATCAAATACCTGAAAACCGTTTGCAAGACCCTGAACTGGAGGTACGCCTCTGAGAGACTCAAAAAAGCAAGTCAATAAATCGCGTTGTTCAAGGGGCAGTTGTAAATATTGGAGCATAGTATTGATAATCGCCAATATAAATCTCAATCACAGATAAGTGATAAATCAGTTGGTCCTCTAATCAATTTTTCCATCTATGTAAAGAATTCAAAATCCAATAATGATGACAAACTCAAACAATGACTCAACGACCAATAGTAAATATGCGAGATGCTGCGCAGATGTAAGTAGACGGGGCGAGACTACCCGACTAGCACAGCACTCCGAGATACTGCAGGATGGTGGGGGTGGTTGTGAGAGGCCGTTGCCATGTCGGTAAGCCTATCGCGTATGTAGACCTCATATCAGAGACTAAAAGATGCTTGTTAAAATTATTCACTTAAATACCCATGGTCAACAGCGCATATTCCTGCAAACTGCCTTATTAGGACATTTAGATGGTACGACAAAAAGATCCCGATAAATCGCATGCAGCTCCAATATAACGCGATCTGAATATTTGATCGGAGCTTCAATTATCTACTTGGCAACTATAAGGATTAAAAATTCATTTTCTGTTTACATGAAATTGAGCACGTATATGGCCTACAAGACCGCTAATTTCGAAGAGAGCGTTTTGTTGCTTCTGGAGCATTTCTACAGAAAAGACCCAACGCCTGAGAATTTCTACCTTCTTCTTAAAAGTCTCCTGCGAAATAATAATTACGAGGCAGTTAAGTGGATGGTTGCAAGGTACAGCATGCATTTTGGATACGAGAAAATAAAGAAAATATACATAGAGGCAATGAAGAGGATAGGGCTTCTTTCGGAAATAGACCCAAGCCTCGAGGTCTCCGGAAAAGAGCTAAAAGAAACGCGGGTGGAAGATTTTGAGCCCATTTCAAACGCATCGATAAAAAACTACTACCAGGCGCTGATCCAAAAAGGAAAAGATAAGAAAAAAAAACACTATATCGACAAAGCAATCAAGCACGACGAAAGAAATCTCGAGGCGCTGATATACGTAGGGGTCAACTACTCTGCAAAAGAGCTCGAGAAATACCTGAGAGAGGTCAAAAGCCCCGAAATATCGGCTCTTTTCAAGGAAATCATGCTGCAGACCCCGTCTTCGTTCTCTGTTTTCGGAAAAGAGTTCTACTCACCCTTCTCGTGCTGCAGAATTGCAAAAGAGCTGTTCAACACCCGAAGAACAAACGAGCTTTTCCAGCTAGCGCAGTACATGGGAAATCTCTACCCAAAGCACTATTTCACGTATGTCACTGCGGGGCTGTACTACATACTGATAGAGAAGAGAACGGACGCGAAAAGAGCGCTCTTCAAGTCGATACAGATGAACAACACCTTTGGCACGTCCTGGCTGCTGCTGGGATACTGCCAGTCGTCGCTTTGCGAGTGCATCAGCGCGGTCAATTGCTACGAGAAGGCAGAGCTTCTGATGGAGGAGAACTATTTGGCCACGCTCGGCATTGCGCTGGAGTACCACAGAATGAGGAACTACAGAAAAGCAGAGGAGAAATACGTTGAAATACAGAAAAAACACGGGCTTGAAAAGTGCCTCAACCAGTACGTGTCGCTTCTGGTGTCCCAGGGGCGCTGCGAAGAGGCGCTGGAGTGCATGAACGGAGCAGAGTGCGCGGGAGACACGGGGCTGCTGAGAAGCTTCTGCTGCATCATTACGTCGAACGAGGAAGGAGCAGAACAGGCGCTCGAAAACGTCAACATATCGTTTGAACAGCGGACAAAAAGCAAATACTACCTTCTGAAGGGGTTTATCTATCACATACAGAAGAAATACTGCGAAGCCATTGAGGCGTACCAAAAAGCTATCCTGGACCCATTTACGTCGCAAGGCGGGTTAGTCAATGATCTTCTTGAACTGGCTATCAAAAACTCGCTGGATCGCGACGACCGGAAGCTTATCCACCAGTATGGAGAAGACGTGTTTGATTTTCTCGACTTGAAGTCAGAGCTGCCGCTTGAGTTGTAGATGGAGTAGGTGGTGTGGATGGTGGTAGTGGTGAAGGTGGTGTGGGTGGTGAAGGTGGTGTAGATGGGGAAGGTAGTGGTGTAGATGCTTCAGATGGTTCAGGTGGTATATATGGTATAGATGACATAGATGGAACTAATCATGGTGCAGATCATAATTGCGAAATGGGCGACATAGAGGATGAATGCGAGACAGCTGATACACTTATTGGCCGTTGAGTTACTGTTTGAGTTTATCATCTTTATTGAAAATTGAATTGTTTATATAGATGGTAATTTTGAACTGTTTGAGATCTGTATTGGTGATTATCAATACTATGCTCCAATAATAGGCGGTATAATTGATAATTACCACGACAACCACAACACAAACGACAACAGCAATTGGCTATCCTGTGTTTGGATAGTGGAAGCAGAAGTGAACAAGTACAGGAGAATTTTTTTGGAAATGGGTAAGAGTTTGTTTATTGCGGTTGAAGGTATAGACAGAAGCGGAAAAACGTCTCTGTGCAGGCTGTTGAAGGAGTCGCTGATGAAAAAAGGCGCAGCGGTAGAACAGATGGGATATCCTAACAGGAAGAACAAAACGGGAGAATTAATCGGCCGGGTTCTGAGCAGAGAAATCGAGCTGGAAAAGGAGGCTGTGCATCTTCTGTTTTCTGCAAACAGATGGGAAGAGAGAGAGCGTCTGAAAAAAGCTCTGGAGCCAGAAGAGAGCAGAGACAAAATAGTGATATGCGATCGGTATTCGCTGTCCGGAATTGCGTACTCTATTTCGAACGGAGTTAGCGAGGAGTACGCCAAGTCAACGGAAAAAGGAATTACACAGCCAGATCTAACGGTATTTCTCGATGTAGACCCGGAGACCGCGTCGAAAAGAAGCGGATTTGGGGGAGAGGTGTACGAAACAAAAGAGTTCCAGAATAGGGTGTACAGAGAAATGAAAAAACAGATAGACACGTACAAGAACGTTGTGGTAGAGAGTTCAACGCTAGAAGAGATGCACGAGAAAGCCCTTCAAAGTATAGAGAGCCTTCTTCAGGAGCAGAAAGAGAATAGGAGGTAGGCGGGAGGCAGGAGATGAGCAGAAGCTGTGAGATAATCTGGCTAATTAGAGGACATCTAGTAAAATAAACGATGAGTAGTTGGACTGTGCTTAAATTCGCTGGTATTGGCTGGTGAGTGCTTTGGCGATTTAATTATCATGTGGCGTTTTGTTTTAAGGGTCACGTTTATTTAGCTGGCGGGATTTTCCACCGCTCGTGCTGCAGCTCAGTGGCGGGGGTGGCGGCAGTGCTAGAGTTTATTAAAATTGTTGGCATAAATACCCACGTCTGCAATTTTCATGAAAATACAGCTGGGAAGCGTGGACGAGTTCGAAAACATCTTCAAAGAGTTAGCGGGGGGCGAAAACAGCACAAACAATGAGGAAGAAAGCGAAGTGATCATGTTCATAAAGGATATATTCCTAAGAAACGCGGAGATATGCGGAAAAGAGCTGAGTCTAGGAGAGGTGGTGCAGGAAAGGATCGACAAAAAGAGGCCAAGCCCGCAAATACTTGCTAGAATCGAAGAGTCAGAAAGACAGCGGCTAGAAAAGCTAACAGACCTCTGCGCGGTCAGAAGAGAGCTGCCCGTGCTGCTGAGAGAAGAATTAGAAAAAGAGTACTCGAAAGTCACCGAGCAGATAGGGGATAAAGAAGAAGGCGAAAAGAGGGCAGAAGAGCAGGAGGCAGAAAAAGAAGAGCAGCTAGGGAGCATTTCGAAAATAAAAACAACGGTTGACGAGTTAACAAAAACGCTCAGCAGCCTGGTTCTCCAAATTAAGGAAAATAACGCACACGTTGAAAAGGAGGTGAAGGAGCAGTTAGAGGAAAGAGGGAAGCAAATAGAGGCGAGATCTCTTTCACTGCTGTTTAAAGACGAGTTGGAGATAAAAAGGGTGGCGTAGAGGGGCGTGTAAAGAGCGAGGCGCAGAATGGCACCAGGACAGATAAACATGGGCTATTTTCAGTCAGCACCATTCCTGGGCTATTGCTAGCACGAGCCGTGTGTCATAAAAATTTTACCTGAGAAGCGCTCCACTCAGTTTTCCATAAAAATTTTTCACTAGCAGGCACCTTCCGCTTTTGATAGAAAACAAGCGGTCGGATCGATACAAGGTCATTTTGTTGGCCATGGGGTATTTAACTGGATTGTTGGTCGTGGGGTATTTAAGTGAACCATAATTGTTGGTCGTTGAGTCATTGCTTGAGTTTATCATCATCTTTATTAAAAATATTCTGTTTTTATAGATGGTAACATTTTGATAGAAATTTGTATTGGTAATTATCAACACTATACTCCAATAACAATAAATATCTGTTATCCTTTGATATGAGGTCTACACACTTAACACCCCTACACCAATCAGCTATATAGAATGTGAGTGCAGGGACATCTTCTCAGCTAATAACCTGACTAGTAACTATCTTTTACACTTTGGTATGGCTCCAGTAAAGGCATCTCCGGTAACGGCATGAATAGTACCGACATTTACTAAAAACCACTCACTTAAATACGCCACGGCCAGCAGTATAATACCCGATAAGCCTACTGGTACGGCAAATACCATAAAAAACAACCCTTCTCAACTACCGCTGCAATCTCGCCGCACCTCGCAGCGAGCCCACATGCGTTTCTCTTCTTATAATTCCCGCTGACACGTCGAGTTTCCCAGTATGCTGTAGTACTTCTCTTTCAGGCTCTCTATCGTTATTTCCGCCTCTAAGTTGCACACCTTCCTCACCCTTTTCCAGTCTTTTCGCAGTAGATCTACCGTATCCATAAGCCTTTTCTCCTCCTCCTGTGTCCAGCTTCTCTGGCCCTTTGTGTTGCTCCATTTTCCAGCGTAGCAGTCGCCCATATACACCCCGGGACACAGTCTGATCCGCACGTCGCTATCTTCGATCTTTCCTTTTTCGGCGTCGCAGTTGCGCTCTTTGAACAAAGCTGAGATGTAGCGGTTCTCCGGCACCACCGCGATGTTTTCGAAATAGATCCCCGTGTACGGCCTCAGCCCGGTGCGCGCGTCCACAAGCTCTGCCGCAAGCATCTCGAATCTCTGAAGACACTCCATCGTTTCCGTGAACGTCTTTGCCTGGTCGGCTTCTCGCACGGGCTTTGGCTCTCTTATGAGCAGCGGACGGCTCAGCCCCTCGTATATGTGTTTTATCTCCGTGTGGATCAGCCTTTGCAGCTTCGCGCAGTGCTCCGAAAGCAGCTCCGACCCGTCTGCGTCTTTTCTCCTCTCTGACTTCGACCTCATAACGTCTTCTATCATCTGCTCGTACTTGTACCCCTCGAGCTTCAAGAAAAACCCGATCTCAGAAAAGTTGGACTCCGTAAGGAAGCTGTAGGACCAGAGCAGATATCTCTGGAGGTTTCTGGTTCTGCACCTCACCGGATCGATCAGCCTGAAGTACTCGAACACAATTCGGTACAGCCTTCCAATGTTTTCGTTAAAAAACCCGTTAATAATTTTCTCCCATATCACATATATCAGGTATTTCACAACCATCTCCTCTTCTATCATGTAGTTTCTCCGATCCAGGTTCTTCTTAATGTATCTGATCAGCTCGGAGTGGTACATGAGAGTCTCGTCGTTGGACCCGCACTTCACCAAATACTCCACGTACTTGTAAAGAACATAATCAAAATGTTGAGCATCGATTGAACTTTTCATTTCCTAAAAAAAATAAAACAATATTTCTGGTGGTTGTGAACCGTTCAAGCGAATAGTTTCTGTAAGTGCAGAGTTACCTCCTCGGATAATACAGTAAGAGGAGTGCTGGTGATACATTAAGAGGAGTGCTGGTAGTACATCATGGGAAGTACTAACAATGCAACACGACCAGCGCTAATAATACATCACAAGCAGTCGCAACAATACCACCACAGCCAGATCCAACAAAATATCACGACCAGCGCTAACAACAGATATCTTCCATCCATTGGTGTGACTCCCTTTCACCCCTGGGGTATCTCAGATGTTTCCCATGTTCTGTCTAATTCGCACATACTCTTCTTTGATTTGCGTTAGTTTTTCGTTGATAGCGGCATACACCGAGATTCTCTGTGTTTTTTCTTTGATCTCTTCGTTCATGTCGTATAACAGCGAAAATAGCTCTTTTAGCTCGTTCTCAAGCGTTGCTATTCCGTGTTTTATCTGGTGTATCTCTGTTTTAACTAGATTCACCGAGTCTCTGTTGATCTCTCTAAGCAGATCAGCGGCGTGGTGCAGAAGAGGCGCCTGGTCCTGGCGGTAGATCGGCTGGTGCCCCGTCGCTCTTTGCTCAGGCTCTTTTGCACCGATCTTTTCTAGTATTTGTGAAGTTGAGCTGTCTATTTTGCACGAAATCTGGTCCACTATCGCATTCATGTTCAATTTGGTGCCTCTAGCGCCTTCTTCTTTTAGAAATCTGTTCTCTTGTCTTAGCTGCTCGATCTCCTCCTCCATGTTAATTATCTGTTCGAGAAGATCGTTCATTTTCACCTCTTTCTCTCTCATGGATGTAAAAAATTTGGCAGGTAGGTAGTTTTAACGTGGATGCTGAGGGGTGCTGAAGTGGATGAGGGGTGCTGAAGCAGAGGGCGTCATATTAGCCGTTGAGAAGTCTTCACGGCTGTTTCACTGCAGCGTTCTAGAAGAGTTAGCTGCTAACCCATAACCCATAAATTTCAGCCGTCATCCACGTACACCTCTAAAAAAGACTAGAAGATGTTTATTGCCAGCACCAATCACGACTTATTGATGAGAAATCTTGCGCCTACAAAATCTGTTTCCTTAAACACTCTGCAACCAACATTATCGCGACCAGCTTATCTAGGATTTTTATGAAGATCTCTCGATGCCAGATACGCTTATTGTGGCGTTATTTGATCTAGCACCTGCCGGTAACCAGAAATATTCGTCCGTACCTACCGCCCGACATCCGCCTACGCCGCTGGCTCACCCGATATCTGCAGAGCTAAGGTCGCCGAGCACCCGCCGACCGTTACAATTTCGGACACGCCTCCGTTTACCTCGTTTTCCGTTATTTTGGTGTTCCTGTCGCACGTGACTAAAAGAGGATCCACCCCTGTGACCTTCAGCAAGGCCTGGTCGGACGTTTTCAGCCCTGCTTTTTTCCTCAGCTTCTGGACCGCGCTTCTCAGCTCTCTTTTTATCCAGAGATTCTCGATCTCTGCGTCTTTCGAAGTGTCGACAATAACGTAGATCCTGTCCGACGGTCCGTATCCCTGGCGGAACTCCTGCAAATTTTCCGCTGATCTTTTGTAATTCACCTCTTCTCTCGTTATCTCCACCCCCTCGTGCAAAATTTTCCCTTCTCTTATCAGCTTCCTCACAGACTCTGCGTTATTTGAAAGAGATCGCACCGAAGACGCTCTTTTTTGCACTTCGCTTCCCCCGTGCATCTCGCTGATCCTTTTGAAATCCGGAGAAACCTGCTCTTCCCACTCGTACTCTTCGCTTTTCCTGTAGTGCACCGCCAGCGCGTTGGACTCCTGCGCTAAGATCCTCGAAATCGCCGGAGACTCTTCCACCCCTACGACGCTCACCTCCTTGAGCGGCATCTTAAGCGGTATACCAGATCTTTCTCTAAGTATTCTAACGGACTCTATTATCTCTTTTGCGTCTCTGAACCCTTCGAGAACGTTTCTGCTGCCGCCCTCTCCGACCGCCTGCGCAGCTTTCTCGATCTTCTCTGCGCTCTCCTTCAGTATCTCGCTGAACATAACAAAATGCACCGATAGCTTCTTTTTTTCCGAAATATCCTCTGTGGTCTCGCTTATCTCGATCTTCCTTCTAAGCACCTCCTCGAGCTCTCCTCCCTCGAGCTCCTGGTAGCACTTCTCGCTGAAAAACGGCGCAAACGGCGCAAACACCACCGACATCCCCTTTAGAACAAACGACAGCACCTCCATCTGAGTATTTCTGAGCCTATCTCTGCTAAGTCTGATGTACCACCTGCTCAGATCTCCCAAAAACGCCACTCCTCTCGACACGACGTTCTGCAGCCTAAAGCTTCTTCCTTCGCTTTCAATCGACTTAGCAAACTCCTCAAACTCCTTCAGAATCCACAGATCCATCATTTTTCCGTCTTCGTTCTCTCTTTCTGCCGCGTCTTTTCTTCTCACGCCGATTCCAGACACCCCAAGCGCGATATCTTCAACTTCGCATCCTGTCCCGTCCTCCGCCTCTTCTTCTGCGCCGCTTCCTGCTGTCTGCAGGAACCTGAGACAGTTCCACCACGGAAGAATAAACTCTCTGATTATTCCAACCACCCCTGCTTCGCTAAATCTGAGATTTTCCGCTTTTACGACCGGAGATGATATCAAATACAGCCTCAGCGCGTCTGCCCCGTGGTGCGACACGAGCTCTGCCGGGTCCGGGTAGTTTTTCAGCCGCTTGCTCATTTTCTTTCCGTCCGAAGCTAGCACCAACCCGGTTACAACGACGTTTTTGAACGCAGGCTTGTTGTACAGAAGCACCGATAGAACGTGCAGCGTGTAGAACCACCCCCTTGTCTGGTCCGGTCCCTCCGCAATAAAGTCTGCGGGAAAGCTTCTCTTGAACTTTTCTTCGTTTTCAAACGGATAGTGCCGCTGCGCATACGGGACGCATCCGCTTTCGAACCAGCAGTCCAGGACCTCTTCTGTTCTTCTGTACGTTTTTCCGTTCTTCTTTATGACTATTCCGTCTATTCGGTCCTTGTGCAGGTCGGTGACTTTTACTCCGGATAGTTTTTCGAGCTCTTCGACAGATCCAACGCAGATAATGTCCCGCTCATCTTCTTTATCAGCGCTTTCTTCGCTTATCCACACCGGGATAGGCGTTCCCCAGTATCTGTTTCTTGACACCGCCCAGTCTTTGGCGTTTGCAAGCCACGTTTCGAACTTTGCGTGCCCAATTGATTCTGGCGTCCAGTTTATCTCTCGGTTTTTTGCGACTAGCTCGTTAACAAACGGCTTTACTTTGATAAACCAGCACGGAACCGCCTTGTATATCAGAGGCGTGTCGGATCTCCAGCAGAAAGGGTAGCTGTGCACGATAGACGTGGTGCTGTACAGGAGCCCTTTTTCCTTAAGTATTTTCACCATGATTTTATCTGACTCTTTTACGTGTATGCCCTGGAGCTCTTTTGTCTCTGCTGTGAAGCACCCTTCGCTATCTACTGGGCACGGGACCTCTTCGTTTTCTCTGATCAGCCCGTGAGAAACGCACGCTGCGTAGTCTTCTTCTCCAAATCCAGGCGCGCAATGGACAAGTCCTGTGCCTGCGCCCTCCACTACGAAATCCGTTCCAATTACCCTGAAAAACCCTTTCTCTCTTTTCTCTTCGAAGAATTCGAACGAAGGCGAGTACTCTAGCCCGATCATGTCTTTTCCAGCGAACCTTCCCACTATCTTTTTCTTCTGAGATGCAAATAGTCCCATAATAGCGTATTTGGGGGTAGATGTGGTAGGAGTGGTAGGTTGGGTAGTAGGAGTGGTAGCGCTACTGTCACATTTGGCACTGCAGGCTGCCTTCTTCTCTTTAATGTCAGGGCAGGTATCACCCTTATCATTCTTACTTACCTTATCTAATTTATCATTCTTACCATCTTCACATACCTTACCGTTCTCACCTACCTTACCATCTTCACCTGCTCTATCGCCATCTTCTACCAGGACGTACTCCATCTCTGGGTTGACCAGCACTGCGAGGTTGCTTGGAAGCGTCCAGGGCGTGGTTGTCCACGCGAGCAGCGATACGTTCTGATACTCTTTTCCGTTGATTGTGAGCTTCTTCTTCAGCGGGAATCTGACCGTTACTGTTTGGTCCGTCGTGTCTTTGTAGTTCTGGTTTGCTTCGAAGTTGCTCATCGGCGTTCTGCACTTCGTGGAGTACGGCATGACTTTGTACCCCCTGTAGACAAGGTCTTTCTTGTGGAGCTCTTTGAACACCCACCAGACGCTTTCCATGAAGGAGAAGTCCATCGTTGTGTATCCGTTTTTGAAGTCTATCCATCTTCCCATTCTGTTAACTGACACCTCCCACTCCGACGTGTACTTCAGCACTATGGCTCTGCAGTACTTGTTGTATGTCGCTACTCCGATATTTTCTACGTCCTGTCTGGTTTTGATGTTGTATATTTTGTCTATTTCGTATTCGATTGGGAGGCCGTGGCAGTCCCATCCAAATTTTCTTTCTACGTTGTACCCCAGCTGGTAAAAAAATCTTGTAACGGTATCTTTGACAGTGCCCAAAAGAATGTGTCCGTAGTGGGGAAGCCCCGTTGCAAATGGGGGCCCGTCGTAGAACGAGAACTCTTCTTTTCCCGCACTTATTTTGTTGCTCAGCTCAAACGCGCGTATAATATCCCAGTATCTGAGAACCTTTTCTTCTTCTCTCGAAAAATACGTATTACCTGCCATGGGCAACTAAAAAAAATAAATTTAAATAGGACTTGCATATGAGCAGCGCAGGTACCTGTTAGCTCGGAACACCGTAGCATGTTTTTATGATAAATTAGGGTAACTGGGGATAAGGTGGGATAGGTAGTCTGGGTGGAGTATAGGTGATTTAGGTGGTGTGGGTGACCTGGGTGGTTATAGACTATGCAGTTATACCACCTGATGTGCACCAGTATTTATAATAGACATGGTAGCTTTATTCTTACCACCTCTGCCATCCCTTCTTACTACCCTTCCTACCACCCTCTTCTTACTACCCCTGCCTTCAGAATGGTACAGATAAGTTGGCAAGATTGAAAAAATAAATTTAATGATTTCTGACTTGGGGAACGGAATTGCGGGCGCACTCAAGGGGTTCTTCGAAAAGAAGGGAGAAGAAGAAAAGCTACTCAACGAGGCAGTTAGAGGAATCACCACGTCGCTTCTAGCTTCGAACATTAGCACAAGAATCACCCTAGGCGTCAAACAAAGAATCCTGGAAAGATACAAGGAGAAAAGGGTTGGGCCGGCAGGAAATAGAGAAAAGCAGCTTCAGAGCATCGTGTTTGAGGAGCTGTGCGCAATGATAGATCCAAAGAGAAGCGCATTTGCACCAAAAAAAGGAGAAGTGTCGGTCGTGCTGTTTGTGGGGCTGCAGGGAAGCGGTAAAACCACGTCGTGCTGCAAATACGCGAAGTACTACAAGGCAAGGGGGTTCAAAGTCGGAATTATCTGCGCAGATACGTTCAGAGCAGGAGCGTACGACCAGGTCAAACAGAACGTGGAGAAGATTGATTTGAAGGTGTTTATCTCCAGTAGGTGCATAGACCCCGTGGAGGTTGCGAAAGAAGGATGCGAAGCGCTCAGAAAAGAAGGGTGCAATCTTATTCTGATAGACACCAGCGGAAGACACACGCAAGAAGGCGAGCTGTTCAAAGAGATGGAGAATATAGTGCAAGTTACCTCCCCTACCGCGACTATCTTTGTGGTAGACGCGTCGATTGGGCAGGCTGCAGAGGTGCACGCAAAAGGATTTATGTCGCGTGTGGATGTCGGGTCGGTTATCATAACGAAAACGGATGGAACAAAGAACATAGGAGGAGCGCTGAGCAGCATCGCAGAGACAAGAACGCCCGTTGCGTTTATTGGGACGGGAGAGGGAATGGGAGAGCTTGAGCCGTTTAATCCTCGGGGGTTTGTTAGCAAGCTGATGGGGCTTGGCGACATGTCGGCGCTGGCAGATAAGCTCGAGGGAATGGAGCTAACGGAGGAGAAGCAGGAGGAGCTGATCGGAAAAATCAAAGCAGGGGAGTTCTCGATGGGAGATTTCTACGAGCAGTACAAGAAGATATTGGAGATGGGGCCTATTTCGCAGCTGATGTCGCTTATCCCGGGAATGAACGCGGGAATGCTCGACGAAAAGAGCTTCAGGAGAATGGGAACGATATTCTCCGCGATGACGAAAAAAGAGCTGAAAACAAATGGAGAAGTGTTCGTGGTCTCTACTTCGAAAGTTGTGAGGGTAGCTAAGGGAAGCGGTGCAACACTTAGCGAAGTAAAAGCTACCATATCGATGTACAGAACGATGTCCCAGATGCTGAAGAAGATTATGGCAAATCCGATGTTTGGAGGAATGCTCGGCGGAATGCTCGGAGGAAACGCGAGAGACCCCCCCTCGCCGGCTGCAGCAAAGGCCCAGATGGACCAGCTGAAAAAGATGATGCCCCCGGGGATGTCCTCTCTTTTCGATCAGTTCGGGAAGTTCATGTGAGGAGTGAACAGTGAGGTGGATTGAGTATTGGATCGAGGGTAGTCCGAGTATTTATGCTAAGAATAAATATCTCCTAGTCTTTATCAGTTAAATATAGATATGTCCTAGTGTTTGTTAGTTAAATATAGATATCACCTAGTCTTACCAAATCACTATGCAGATATCACCTAGTATTTACCAGTTCACTATGCAGATATCTCCTAATCTTACCAGTCCACGATAGATACCCTCTGCTTGTAAGACTAGGCTGAGAGGGCCTTTGCCATTCTAACGATTTATTTGTCAGCTCGTACTTATTTGGAAACTAGTTACGAGGTGGTTTTCCAAGCACCAGCGGACTTGCTAAATGGCCTTGCTTGTCGAACAGTAACTACATCTCCCCAATGTCCCAGTTGGTGTCGAGATTTTTGTAATCGGATATCGATATTCTATTTCCTTTTTCGATCTTTGCCAACTGTACAACGCTGGACGCGCGGGTGTCTCTGTAGATAAGCGCTCTCATTGCTATTGTCAGGGCTTCAAAGGCCTCTTGTTCTGAAATGTCTTTTTTGTTCTCCAGCATTCCTCTCAGTATGGGAAGCGCGATATGCCCTCCTATTCCCGTCGCTACAATTGGGGCGTGGTAGAAGTTTCCGAGATGGTCGACAACCGCAAGAAACACGTCTGTGTTGTCGTTCTCGTATTTTAGCGCGTTTTTGTTGGGGGTTTTTTCGATTCCTGCAATAACGTGCGTGTTGAATTCCGGCTCTCCTTTGCTTCTTTTCGAATACATGTGGTTCTTCACCATTTCGAAGCACTCTCGCGGCCCAAATAGCTCTTCTTCGCCTGGCAGCGGCGTCATTTCGATTTTCAGCGTGTTGACAAGCTCTTGGAAGTTGCTGTACTCCCCAGAGCTCCCCAGCAGCGTAGTTTCTGTTATTTTCTCAAGCCTGGACACTCCCTTGTACTTCGCGTACGATCCGTAGGAGAGCTGCGTGTCCGAAGCGAGAATCACTCCGTTTTTGAACTTAACGGCCAAAACGCTCGTTCCCATCACATATGCTTTGCTGTGCACTTTTCTTACATCCTCGGACGTTTTGAGGTTCTTGATGATCGAATAGTCTCCTAACTCTTCTGACTCTATTTTCATTGTTTTCAAAATAAAATTCAACTTAACCTATTTAACACTGGGTGGTGTAGGTGTGGTGGTGTAGTTGATGTATATGGTAGTTGGTGTAGATGGTATGGGTGGTCTAGGTGCTATAGATGACTGTCTTATCGTGATTCAGACTAGCTCTAATATCACACATACCGCTCATCTGCCTACCTACCTACTCACCTCAAATATACCACCGGTCTACCTACCTATCCACCTCACACCTACCTATCTACCTACCCACCTCACCTATCTCACCCACACCACCTACCCACCTCACCTATCTACCCCGCCTACCCTAGAAGAAGCTGACAGATACGTCCATGCCAGAGTACACCCTCTCCTTTGGGTGGTGGAAGAAAATCCCGGCGTCTGATAGCGCTATGTTCTTTTTGTCGAGATACCGTTCTATCTCTCTATCTATTTTGTAATGAAGGTATTTTTTTACGTACGGGCCGAGGAACACTATACTTAACGCCTTGACAAACGCTAGGCGCTCTCTTCTGTTCATCATTTTGCTAACAAATCGCGTTATCTCCTCCCATTCTTCCGGGGTGATTCTTCCTTCGAGCACAGAGGGTAGCGACGTCTCGAGGTGCGCTCCGTCCGAGTTTTTGTGAACCGGCACGTAGATGATGCTCATTTGTATGAAAGATTTTTAGAATTTGAGCTATTTGAATTATTCGTATTTATGTTAGTATTTTTATTTAGGGATGGAGTGCGCAGGCCTGTGGAGAGAAGAGGAGCTGAAAAGCGGAGAAGTCTCGCTTGGAACGACAATCATCGCCATTAAGTTCAGCGGAGGCGTGGTGCTTGGCGCAGACACGCGAACTTCGATGGGCACCTACGTCTCTAATAGGGTAAGTAAAAAGATCACGAAACTCGCAGATGGAATATACACGTGCAGATCTGGCTCTGCGGCAGACACGCAGGCGGTGGCTGATTTTATTTCGGAAAAGATAAAGGAAAAGAACCTGTGCTACGGAGAAAGGCCTCTTGTCTCCGATGTAGCTACTTTGGCTAAAAAGATCATATACAACAACCCGCGCCTGACAGCCGGGCTGATTATTGCAGGGGTGGATAAGTACGGGCCGCAGGTGTACTCGATCCCTCTGGGGGGCAGCGTCTTAAGACAAGAGTGCGCAGTTGCAGGCTCCGGATCTGTGTACATCACGGGGCTGTGCGACAGGCTCTACAGAAGCAACATGACAAAAGAAGAGGCGATCGACTTTGTGAAGATTGCGGTGTCGCATGCAATACACAGAGACAACTCGTCTGGCGGCTGCATTCGAATGATTGTTATAGATAGCGCAGGAACGGAAGAAGAGATGTTCATAAAAGGACATACGGTGCAAATTTGAAGAATAAATGGAGTTGGTAGGTAGATGTGGGATGGTAGGTAGATGTGAGTGAGTTTTGGCGATCGTTTTTGCGCCATGTCTTGCACTTTCAGATGCTCTATCTCTTCTGATAATCGATAGCACTTGATGGTGTAGGCATTTGACTTACTAGGATCTAAGTTGCCTAATTTGGAATAGAGGGATGGTGGTAATGGTAGAGGGGGAGTGATGTTTGCAGTAAATGGAGATCGGTACTAAATACACCCCCTACCTATCCACTCTCCTATCCACTCTGCCTAGCCGCGCCTTATGACCAGTACTGGTATTTATTTTTTTAAAATTTTAACCCCGGTAACTTGTGAGTGATGAAGACAGCCGCCCCAGTCTGTAACATGATGATTGGTATGTCTCTGACACATTTATTGTTAATATCCTCAGAGAGCGTGGGTTTTCGCCGACTTTCTAAGCTGCTTTGGTCTTAGCTACTGCGCAGGAGGTAGCTCGATTTTTGGCTCTTTTTGGAGGTTTTTTCTCAGTATGTCTCTTAGACAGTTGATCAGCTCTATTTTCTGCTCTAGTCTGGCCATCCTGTTCCCAAATGTCCTGCATCTTGTGATCAGCGTGCACTTCAGGTCCTCAAGTCTGCACGAAGACTCCGTCTCCGACTGGATTGTGAACGCTTCGTAGAACGTCTCGCTTTTGTTCCTAAAATAGATAAGAAGATCTTTTTTGACGCTTTTGAACTGGTCGTTTGTGATATGAGGGTCGAGAGTAAAAGAGATGTGGATTAGCTTCTGGGGCGCTCGCGTCATGTTCACAACGTTCTTGTTCCCAAGTACTTTGTTCAGAAAACTGATTTTACCTCCGTCGTTCCCAAGCACGTCCGTTTGGAAGAGGCTTGTGCCGTACACCGTGTAGTCTTTTCCGTCAATTATCACCTCGTCTCCCACATCGAAAGGGTGCGTTAGAATGAACGACGCGTTCCAGTAGAACTCCTTTGCTATTCCGCTGATGAAGATGTTCAGAACAAGCGCGCTTCCTAAACTGAACGTAACTATCTGTCTTATAGGCACCTCCCACACCACAAGCCAAATAAGCACAAGCGGAACAAGAACTACAACTAAGCTGAGATTATCAAGAACACTTAGGAAATTGCTTAGGCTGTTATATGTTGTCCTGAGGTTTTTCATGTCGCAGTGGAACATCGCAAGGGTGTCTCGCATGTTCTTCTTTCCGATTCTTTTCTGGTTGTCGACGTCGAAGTAGAGAAATGCCTGGACCGCTGACTGCGGCGTGGGAAATATGTCGCAGAAGCTGTTGAAGGTGATGAACTCTCCGCCCTTAGCGCATTTTGTGAAGATGTCTCGTGCTAGCGAGAGCGTTTCTCTCTGTGAGAGCTGCTTTTTTTGGAAAATTGACGTTGTGAAGATGTCGCCCACCACCGCTTCGATGTCTCCGTGGGCGAACTCGATTTCTGCGCCTTGTCTTTCGCTGTCCTGGTCGTCTCCAAGGCAGTCGACGAGAAAACATGAGGGAAACGCGCCTCCTTCCTCCTCTTCGGTGGTTTCGTAGCAAAAGTCTCGCATGTACTTGGTGATTCGGCTCTTTATCTCGACTTCTTCCGCTTTTTTCTTTAAAGATGACGCTAGAAAATGGGTTTTGAACATTTCCATCGATATGTTCTTGATAAGAAAGACGATGGTTGTGAGAATTCCGCAGATGAAGATCTTTTCGAAGAGTCTGGCAGACCAGGGGATAAGCCGTTCGAGCTTATATCCGAACGGCAAGATAATAAAGCACCAAAGACCGAAGCACAGCTCTAGCTTTAGGGCTTTGTTGTGCAGGAGCTTGTTATCTGAGAAATTATCTCTCAAAAAGATAAAGATAAAGTGGACTAGGAGCTTTGTTATGAGAAATAAGAAGGAGAGAACGGCAATAAGGAAGAAAAAGTGCCATATGGGCTGGCCGTGGATCGCTCTTAAGCTACTTGGAAAGAATTGGAGAAATAACATTCCAAATAGAGAAAAGCAGAAGATGCTGAGACATATCGCAAATATCTTTTTGTCTATTATGCGGGACCATTTTTGGGGCACCGCAGGCTCTTCTACATCTTCAAAGCCAAATTCCGCGATGTCTTCGAACCAGTTGAAGTCTTCCTTCTCCTTGGCGTCTTTTTTGTGCTCATCAGGTTCTCTATTTTCTTCTGGGTATTTCATGTGTGTACCGTGCTCTCGTATTTATTTGCGTTTTAAATATCGTCTCAGGTTATAAAACACTAATTGGTAGATCTTGGTAGGTGCGTGGGATGTGATTAGGCTGATGCGCTGTGATGAGGCTGGTGTATTGTAGAGAGGCTGGTGCGTTGTGGTGATGCTGGTGTGTTGTGATGGTTCTAGTTACACGCTGATACTTTGTTGAAACGCAGTTGGGTTGGAGTGAATCGACTTGCCAGTCTTAACTGCCATATGGAAAAGGGATTGGCGGGATATCAAGTGTGGTAGATATGACCGAGATATGCAATGTAGTAGATTTGATTGGTATATCCAATGAGTATATTATATGACTGCTATGTCCTCCCATCCCATCCCATCGACACATCCACCATATCTACCCAACCTATCCACCTACCCATCTCTCTCTAGAACGCTTCTTTTGCACTTGCTGATTGCGAGGTACGATCTTCCGTTCTCTTCTTCGAACTTTCCTTCAAAGATGCCTTCAAACGGCTCTTCCTTTGCGCTCTCCAGGGCTCTTAGGGCCTCTTTTTCCACTACCGCGGTCGTTTTGTTCGATGTCGAGAGCGTGAAAGAGGCGCCAGTTGGGGGGTAGTACGTTGGAACCCCCATTTTGCTCTCGAGAATCTCCTTCAGCCTCTTCATTCGCTGCACGTCTCCGTGAACCAGAACGATGTTTCTTGGCGCGCACTGCTGCACAAGCGAAAGAATCCCCTTCTGGTCTGCGTGTGCGCTGAACGGCATGTTCTTAACCCTCATATGCACGGGATACACAATTCCGCCCACTTCTATTCTCTTCGCTCCGTTCAAAACCCTCTCTCCTATCGTTCCCCTCACGCAGTATCCCGGAAACACCACCATATTCTTCCTATCTCCGCACCACTTTTTGAACACGGCTAGGCTTGGGCCGGAGTGCAGCATCCCCGGCGATGAGAAGAGAACCATCGGATCTTTCGAATTCACGAAGCTTGATTCAAACTGCTTCACGTGCCTGAAATCGAAAAGATTGCGTTTGTGGATGCTATTTCTTATGTGCTCGTGGGTGTACTCCACAAACTGCTTGTATATGTCGTTTGCTTTGTGTGTCAGCGTGGCAGAGGTGTATATTGGAGTGGTCAGGCCGATTTTGTGCCAGTGCGTGTCGAGCAGGAGGCAGAGCTCGTGCGCCCTCCCAAGAGCAAAGACGGGGATGAGGACTTTTCCCCCTCCTTTAACGCACTGGACAACAGACTCCACAAATTCACGCTCTCTTTCCCTTCTGCAGTCTCTTACCAGAAGGGCGTAGGTGCTTTCGGTGATGAGGAGATCTGGGCTGAGATGGGGGACGTAGGCTGCGTCGAGGTGTCTGTCTGGGGACATGTTGTAGTCTCCGGTGTAAAGGACAGACTCGTCTCCCACTCTGACATGGAACATGGCTGCGCCAAGAACGTGTCCGGCGTAGTATGCCGTGATTGTGAACCCTTTTTCGATCTCTACCGTTTCGTGTATCGATACGCCGGTGATTTTCTTAATGCATTTTTCGATGTCTTCTTCGGTGTACGTGTTCTGCTGGGGCCTTCCGTGCTCTTCTCTGTCTTTGTAGACTTTGCAGTAGTCTTGGAGGATGATGGGGAGGACCGCTTTTGTTGGGTGGGTCGTGTAGATCGGGCCGGCGTATCCGCACTTCTCTGTGAAGAAGGGGAGGCCTCCGCAGTGGTCCATGTGGAAATGCGTGATCAGAACGCAGTCGATGACGCCTGTGTAGGGCTCGGGGCCAAGAAGGCGGAATTCTGGGAACTTTCGGGCGTCAGTGTGTCCCATGTGCATGCCGCAGTCGAACATGACGGTTCTGTTCTGTATGGTAACCACAACGCACGATCTTCCAATGTCCTGTCCAGCTCCAAGAACGAGGGTTTTCATAAAAGTTTTAGAATGTCAGGATGTTATGGGCGCTGGGGGGAGGGTGCATAGGATGGAGTGGGGTAGGGCAGGGTGGTTTAGGATGGTGTTGTGTATGATGGCATAGGATTTTGTGGTATAGGATGGGATGGTGTTGGGTGGTATGGTATATGATGGTGTATGATGGTGTGTGGTACACTGATATGCAGTGGTGTGGATCGGGATAGATCGGGGCAAAACAGTATGCGGTGGTACACTTAATATCCTTAACAACTAATAGGACAGGGGGAGCCAAATACGCAATGAAATAGATCGTTGAAATGTCAGAGGGCTTATCGACCAGGGCAAAGAAGACTTATCAAGCGCTCTTGTAAGTGCAGGAGCGCTGTACCGGGTAGAACATAGACCGCGACGAGTATTCACGCGAATTACTCCTTTAGACAGCCCACGGAATGCAGCTGCGATAAGTGTGCTAATGGGGCGTGTTTTTTTTTCGAGCTCGTGCTGGCCTCCAGCGAAAAACGACCCGTACTTTATTTTCAAAAACTACGGGTGCCTTTGAGAAATAATTTTGATATGTCGTGTTGGCGCGCGCGTCGGGAGGTCGCGTTCGCAGGCGGATACTTGGCGTTGTAGCTCGGTGGGTGATGTTACAGGCCGGTAGGTAGTATTACGGGGTGTCTTCTCGTGAAACGTATTGGAAAGAGCCGTTAGCGTTGAAATGGCAAAGAAGTGTTTCCAACCAGCGTGTCGGACAGGCCCTCTACCACACAACCCCTCTTTGCATTTATACCACACGACACGCCGCACCCCTTTATACTGAAGCGTTTTATTGTGTTATTTTCGTTACATCTTAGCGGCAGAACGCAGAGCAAGAGGCGACGCAGATAACGAGAAACCTTCCAAAATAGAAGGATCCTCACGGGAAAGATGCAGAGATCCATGCACCTTCTGTAGATCACATACAGATCTCTTTATAAAACTGTGTGGCACATATTGGTGCTATATTAACACGAAGAAGCGCGCTTGCCTGTTGTGTAAAAGGTCGGAGAGCGTTCGCCCTGCCTGGGGCTCTCTGCGCCGAGAAAGTCTCCGTCCTGCAGCTGCGAAGAAAAGTCGTCTGGAGAGAAATAGGCATCGTAGTTCGCGTTTCTGTACATGTAGTCCTGGATGCTTTCTGAGGTGTAGAACATGTCCAGAAGCAAGGGGCTCTTTTTCCTCAGGAGGTTCTCATCGAGAGACCCCCTTCTGTCGGTCCCTGGGGCGACGGGAAGCAGGGGGAAAAGGGAGTCTATCGACACGGACGGATTTTCGCATAGCTTTGCGTGCGTCTCGATCGCTTTAGATATGGAGCTGCAGCACTCGTCGTACGTCATGCTTAGCGAAGAGTCTCTTTCGTCCTCTACCGTCGAGAGCTCGCGCGAGTCTTCGAAGTCCGCGCTGTTTTTTGGAAGCAGCGGCCTTCTTTCTTTTGGATTTTCGTCCTCGGATCTTTTTACGATCTTCAACTTTTCCTTCGCTCTTCTGTTTTGAAACCAGATCTGGATGCTTTTTGCGGGAAGCGAGAGGGAAATCGACATGTTCATCTTGCTCTTACACGACGGGTGGGTGTCTTCTTCAAAAGCCTCCTCCAGCCTTTTTACCTGCCAGGGTTCCATTTTTATCCGTGACTTTTTGAGGACGTGAGGAGAGACAATACTCTTCTTTATCTCGTCAGTGAAGTCGATAAACTTAACAGATCTGTTTTTGATAGCGTTCACCACCATTTGATCGGCCTAACGCACAGTTAAATACATAGAAAGGCAAAATATGGAAATAAAAAGATTATCCAAAATTGGAAATATTGGGAGATTAATGGGGTATTCCCCCAAATAGAATAAAATATGACCTAAAAAAACCGGGAATAGGAGCATCAGACAGCCGCAGTAAGGTTTAGCAAATGAAAAAATATGACGAATCAGGAAACATCACAACACAATTGTCAGAAAGAGGTAAATTAACAAGACGCCGAAAGCGAAAAGAGAAAATTAAAACAGCTTGCTGAAAAGCAGTTAGATATTTAAATATAAAACAAAAAAAGAAATATTCCGTTATTAAAATTTAGCCGCATGCCACAAGCCGGTCAGCGTGCTAAAGTTCGCCGCCGCGGAGACCGGGCGAGGGCAGGTAGGAGGGATGGGCGTAGATGAGGGTGGATGCGAGGGTGGATGTGAGGGTGGATGTGAGGGTGGATGTGGTGGGTAGATGAGGGTAGGTAAGGTAGATGAGAAGATAGGTGAGCATATAGGTAAGGTGCGCAACATTTACATGCCGTGCACGTCTAACTCGGATTACCACCCCTGCCATCCTTACCATTACCGCTACCATACCTATCACCCCTATCCTTACCACCGCTACCACCCCTAATACCACCGTTACCACCGCTACCTACACCCTATTTATGTCATTTAATTTTTCTTTTTAATGAGCAGCGGATTCGGGGGACACAATCTGGTAAGAAACAAGATGACAGAGGCTTCGGGCATATCGTGCGTGCTAAAGAATATCGAGGGAGTGACATCTCTTTGCGAAATGCTTAAAACTTCCTATGGAGTCGACGGAATGTACAAGCTTGTGGTAAACGCACACAAAAAAACGGTTATAAGCAGGTCTGTCTCCTCGATTCTTTCGGGGTGCGACATAGAGCACCCTGCGCTGAAAATGCTGGTCGAGCCAATCGTGCACCTTTCGATGATGGGGGACTGCACAGGCTTCCTGATTGGAGTGATCGGGGAGGTGCTGAGAAGAAGCGCGGCGCTAATACAGCAGGGGGTGCCGCCTACGGAGATAGCAGACGGGCTGAGGGAGTGCTTAGGCGAAATAGAAGAGGTGGTGAACGGCGAAGGAGAGGAGGTGCAGTTCACGCTCGAAGACAAAAAGGTGCTGCAGAGGATCCTGAGCGGAATCGCGAAAGAAAAGAAGCTGGCAGAGCTGCTGGGAGAGTCGATCGTGTCGGTGTCTGAAAACGGCGCGCTCAAAATAGATAACGTGAGAGTAGCAAAGGTAAACGTGGGGTCGCTGGAGGACTCGGAAAGGTTCCAGGGGATGCTTCTGGAAGCGTGCCCGGAAGGGGTGGCGAGAAGAGGCGAAAACGTAAAAGTAGCGGTGTACGCGTGCCCGCTGTCGATCACAAACATGGACACGAAGGGAACGGTGCTGCTGAGAAGCGCAGAAGAGCTTCTGGCGTTCAGAAAAGAAGACGAAAATACCGTTAGAAAACAGGTGGACGAGATCACCTCAAACGGCGTGGGAATGATCGTGTGCTCTGGGTCGGTGGACGCGCTGATGATGGACTATTTGAACGAAAAGAACGTATGTGTTGTGACTGTTGGAAGCAAGTACGATATAAGAAGGCTGTGCGTGCTTTTTGGAGCGAGGTTTTCGAACTCCGTGAGGAAGACCGAAAAAGAGTCGCTTGGAGAGTGCACGTCGTTTGAGATGTGCGAGTATGGCGAAAAGAGATATATGAAAGTGAGGGGAAATGGAAAGATAGACACGATTATTCTGAGGGGGTCTCTGCCGCCAAAGCTCGAGGAGAGCGAGAGGGTGATAGGGAAGGCGATCTACGCGCTGAAGGTCTGTGCAGAAGAGGCGTATTCCAACAAAAACGCGGTGAGGCTGCTGAGAGGCGCAGGAGCGTGCGAGAAGGAGATCAGCAGGAAGATGAAGGAGAGAGCGGAGAGGCATACGGACGTGAGACAAATAGCGATGAAGGTGTTCGCAGACGCGATACGGACAGTTGGAGAAAGATGCGCCCCAATGAAGACGGGCGGTAGAGAAGAGGCGGAGGAGGTGATGGACATCGCAGCTATCAAGAAAAGAGCGTTGGAGTATGCGCTGGTGCTATCTTCGGACATTCTTGGAATATCGCAGATGTTTATCACAAAGAACGAAGACGCCGTCCAGGCGCCAAAAAGACAAGGGCATTGGGATGACAGGGAGGATTGAACGGGATAGGTGAGGTGGGTGGATGATGTGGGTGGATGTGATGAGATGAGGTGGGTAGGTGAGATGAGTAGATTGTTATTAACCGTCATCCACTACCACCCCTGCCACCCCTACTAAGTCTCTGTTTAACTTCAACGGTAATATTAAATATGTGGCTGTGGGTGTTTAGGTGAATAATTTTTAGTAAAGTTAGTACTGGTTATTAGTAGTAGTATACATCTAAAGAAGGAATACTGTGGCATCTTATGTGCAGAGATAGGGGTTTTTGTTATTGTTCTCTGTTTATGCCTTTTGGTTGTTGGGGAGTGCTTATTGGGGTAATTTTTAGTAACGATCTTTTGCTTATGTTAACTACTTAATCTTCTTTAGTTTCTCGAGATGGGAAAAGAGGAGAAATGCGGAGAGAAGGTGGGAATAAGGGAAATTATAAGGAAGTACACGAGATATAGAGAAGGAGCGAGGATTGCGGAGGTGGTGGAGGGGTTCTTGGAGGAGATAAAGGGCGTAGATGAAGAGGAGATGGAAAAGAGGGGCCTGCTGTTTTTTCTTCTTCCCATTTACAGCGTGAAAAATACGCTATCAAGACGTATGTTGAGAAAAATGCTGCTGAATCGGGAAATAGTCGGAGAAAGAGGAAGAAAAAGGCGTGTAAACCAGGGAAAAAAGCCAAAAAGAACAGAAACAGTGAGAGACGCGGCGAGTGGAAGGCCGAGAGTCGTAGAAAAAGCGTCTGGGATGAAAAAGAGCAGCGCGTACAAAGACCTGTGCGTGTTACTGGCAGGTTCCAAAGATACCTGCAACAAGAAGAAGACAAAAGGCTCAAAAAGAAACAGAACAGAGAAAGAAGAGAAGATAAACGGACCAAACAGCGCACCGATTCAATACAGGTACGAGTTAAAGAGTCTACCTACTCTTCAGGAGATACCGCACATCAAAAAGAGATACATGGAGACGGCTCCGCAGAAGCTAAGAATGAAAGTGTTTGAAGAAGGTGTAAGGTATGGACGTGGGCTGTAGGGGCGGGGTGATGCTTGGGAATGGTGAGGGTGGATAAGGGGGTGTTGTGAATGGTGGAATTGCTGGTGGTCAGACTGATAGATATAATGAATATGTTGGTGGTTGTGATATTCGCTGTCTGTACACCACTATCCACTCATACCACCTATCTACCAATCCACTCATGTCACCCATCCCCACCTATCTACCAACCCAATCACACCACCCATCCCCACCTGTCCACCTCACCTGCAATAAGATCAAAAGAGGCGTGGGTTCTCTTACATGTGGAAACTTCAAACTACAAAAACCTATCATGTCCCATACTGTCTGACTCTTGCAGTTCTATCGTGCACCTTAAACCTACTTAACTAGTGAATTTGTTTGTTTAAATTTAAAAATGGTGGAGATGGAAAAGACGACAGAAAAAGAGGGGGTTTCTGTTGATGTGTATCTAGAACAGGACAAACAGATCGAAAATCTAACATCAGAAATAGCAGCGGAAAGACTTAGAGCGTTCTCGCGCGTTGAAGGGTACAGAGAGGAGGTGTACGAAATGTTTATCAAGTACCTGCAGAAGATAGAGCAGGAAAAGGGGCTGAAGGAATGCGCAGCGGTGGTACTGGCCGTTCTGAAATCAGAGCCAAGCACGAAGATAGAGTACGCGCTGATTAACTCTGTTTTGGAGGTGGTGATATTCCGAACGAAGAAATACGAAGACAAGTGGAGGGCCCAGGGAGAGGTGAGAGAAGAGGCGAAAAAAGAAGAGGAAAAAACAGATAGGGCGGAAGCCGCGCAGATAGAGAAAACGGCGTCTCTGCCGGAAATTTCGCCGGAGCCTTCAAAACAGCCTGTGCAGATGATACGGCCAGGACTGTTCAGCATGAAAAAGCTTCTCAGGCTCAGAAACGAGCTGCGGGCAAAGACAGAGAAGACCGAGAGACAGGCAGAAAAAGAAGAAAACGGAGAGGAGGAAGCAGAGAGATATTTAAACAGCTTTTTCGAAACGATCACCCCGGCGTTTATCACGTATCTGGTGGAGATTTCGAGGGTGCAGAACTGCGAGAGGCTTTTTGTCGGCGAATGGGAGGGGCTGGTCGACGCGAACCTGCAAATCGACTTTCTTGTGCTGTTTTTCACTATGATGGAGATGTACGTTGCGTTTTCGGTTATTTTCAAGCGGGCAGTGCAGGAAAGAGACCTGGTGGAGAAGACGGTAAAGGTGCAGTACAAAGAGCTTCTGGTGCTGCACGCGTCGTTCCAGTCGGAGGAGGTGGACAGGGAGCTGCTGATATGCTTGAACCTTGCGATGGAGATATGCATCCTGCTGAAGGGAAGCGCGCTGCAGGACTGTTTTGCGCTGTTTTCCCAAGAAGGAAAAAACATTCTAACGGAAAAAAACATCGCAACGCTGCAGCGCACAGCGCTGAAAAGCCTTGGGCTGCTGTACTACAAAGAGAAAAACGAGGCGCTGGTCGACATGGTCTACTCTTTCTTCACCACGGGATGTCTGGGAGCGTTCAGCCCGCAGGAAAGAAGATCGATAATAGAGGACGCGGTGGAGGCGGTGATGAAGGCGCTGGAGCAGAAGAAGCTGCTGAGGCTAATAAGAAAGATCATGTACGCGTACGAAAGCTCGGCGCAGTATCTGGAAAGCACCGCGCAGATGATTTCGATATTCCTATCGCGAATGAAGACGAAAGACAAGGCGTCCACGCTGGAAATTAACGGCTTTTTCACGAGGATCATCGCGCGGTCTCCTGTGAAAATAGAGCACATCCCGATGTACTGCAGCTTCCTCGCGATGCACGACATCGACCTGCCGATACACCACCTGATCAGAGGGTACGACTCGCAGTTTATTGCGACGTTCTACATGACGTATTTCAGACACCCGTTCACGCTGGAAAAGGGCACAAAAGCGGTTGGGGACTTTATTAACTTTGTCTGCGTCTCTGAGAACCTCTCGTTTATCTACATCATGAACATGGTGCCGTTTATTCCGTCATCGCCGTTTATCGTGCACAAGCTGTTTCTGATATACAAGAGGATGTACGGGCACCCAGATATGTTTCCGCCGGAGCGAGGAGGCGACATGCTGCTGATGAAAATGAAGACGCCTGCGCTGGTCGGAGTGGCAGACTACGTTTTCAGCGATCCCAGGCCGATCATCAAAAAGAGGATACTTAGGACGCTTGCAGACCAGGTGAAGGTCAGCTCGAGCCTCAGCGAAGACTACATCGCGTTTCTCACGATTGTGCACACGACAGAAAAGGCGAAGCTGGAAAACTACAACTACAAAGGGGTTATCAGCTATCTCAAAGACGACGTGACGCTAAAATACATGGGACAGCACCTGCCAGAGGTCCTGGAAATGGTGCACAGGTCGCTGGAAATCGACTCGAAGGACTTCTACAAGACGTACGCGTGCGATCTTTTGAAAATCGCGGCAGATTCAAAGACGTACCCGCTATCGCTCCGGATAATCGCAAACATCCTGTACATCCTGTTCCAAAAGGAAAACTCGATCTCTCTGTCGGAAGAGCTGCACATAAGGTTCAGGGAGTGCTTTGACACTTTCCGAAACCAGGAGCTGCCGATGTACGATCTTGGAGAAATACTCAGAAAATACACAGACCTGTACGACATCATTTTGAAGAAGATGAGAGAAGAGGTGACAGAGGCGTACAACTACATCGTACTTAACATAGTGGATCTCGGGCTTTTCTACACTCTGCCGGCAATCAGAGATGGAAGGGGCATAAAAGAGCTTGTGGCGAGATCGAATCTCATTATGAAGATAATCAGAGAGTTCCCAACGGTGCCGATGCAGGGCGTCGAGATATGGGAGTGGATCTACGGCATATGCGTTAGGAAGGGGATGCAGGGGAAGGGCGGCGCGGCGGTGGTTGCGGCTAACCCGTCGGAGGCTCTTAAGTATTCGCTGAGCAGCGAGGAGTACACGAGGCTTCTCTACATGATCAGCACGGGGTGGGTAAGCGACCTCATTGTAATCAGAGGAGAGACACCGCGCGTGATTGATAACACGCGAAACTACCTGCGGTGGATACTGAGCGAAGAGTACTCGCTTGAAACGCTGCTGATTCTTCTGAAGGTGTCAACGAGGGAGGAGAAAAGAACGCTGTTAAAACTCGCTGTTTTGAAAGGGTACAACACAAACGAGGAGCCTGCGTCGTACGTGGAGCTGTTTAAGCTGGCAAAGGGGTCTTTTTACGAATATCCGGTATCTCAGACGCACAATTTTCTCTGCGCTCTGCATTGGATGCCGTCTTCGAAGTTTCTCAAGACAAGAGAGCTGAAGGAGCAGGAGCTGTACGAAATGAGCATAGAAGAGCTGGTGTTTCTGAGCACGGAGTACAACATAAAGAAGGTAGCGGACGTGTTGATGAAAAAGAGGATCGTGAGATGCTGCGGGTTCTTTGTGAACGTGGGAGAAATGAGCGTGCTGGACGCGCTGTCGGTTATTGCAAACTCGGAAGACGAGCAGGAGATTCTTATGGCGCTGGACAGGCTGAGAGTGGAGGAGAACAGGGACGGCGCGAAAAGCGGAGGAGACGGGCTGATGTTCTACGTGCCGCAGATGGTGCAGCTGCTGAAAAAGCCGTTTAGAAAGAACGGAGACGAGATTAAGCAGGAGCTGATAGGAATAGTTAAGGACAAAACGGCGCACACGCTGATATGGGAAATAAGAGCGCAGGGAGACAGGTCGCTGGAGAAGTACGAGACGATGGTGCTTGAGACGATGGGAGCGGACGCAAAGGAGCAGTACAACAAAATGAGCGTGTTTCTTAGAAGTTTTGTGAGGATATCGGAAAAGCTGAAAAAACACGTGGGAGAAGATAGGGACAGAAAGAAGGTGCTGATAAACAAGGAAATATCGCAGGTGACGTTTCCGGAGGGGTGCTATCTTCCGGTGACGGGTGAAAGCGTGGTGGCGGTGATGGAGGGGTCTGGGCGGGCGCTGCAAAGCGCAGAGAAGGTTCCGTACATGGTGACGTTCAAGGTGAAGCACAAAAAGACGGGGGAAGTGGTGGACCGGGCGGTGATCTTCAAATCCGGAGACGACTGCAGACAGGACGTGCTTGCGCTGCAGATAATTAAGCTATTTCAGGAAATATTCAAGGAGAAGGGGCTGCCGATCTTTCTGTATCCGTACAAGGTGCTTGCGACCGGTAACGGGTCTGGGATAATAGAGGTGATTCCGAAGGCTATTTCGAGGGACCAGATGGGGCGGGAGCGCGTGAACAACCTGGTGGACTATTTTTCGTTGAAGTACGGGTATAAAGAGGGGCAGAAGTACATGTACGCGCTGAAGAACTTCGTGGAGAGCTTTGCGGGGTACTCTCTTGTGACGTATATTTTGAACATCAAGGACAGGCACAACGGCAACATCATGATCACGGACGAAGGACACGTGATACACATCGACTTTGGGTTTATATTCGACATATACCCCGGGAACATAAACATAGAGAGCCCGATCAAGATAACGGACGAGATATTTTCGCTGCTGGGGGGGTCCGAGGGCGCAGCGTTCAAAATGTACAGGGACCTGATGATACAGGGGTTCTACGCGCTGAGGAAAAGATCGAAGGAGATTATGATGCTGGCGGACCTCGGGAGGTATGCGGGGCTTTCCTGCTACACGCCAGCTACGCTTCGGAACATGGCAGCAAGGTTCAGGCTTGACCTGAAGGACGAGCAGGTACCGGAGTTCGTGAGGCACCTGATTATCTCGTCAACGAAGAAGCTCAGAACGTGGATATACGACCAGTACCAGCATCTGACGAATAACATCGCGTTTTGAGGCGGCGTGCGATGGTGGGTGTGTTGAATAAATCAGACGGTAGTAATGAACGGGGTGGGGTGTGGTAGGGTTGGAGTGTTGTTGGGTGGGTTGAGATAGAGCAGGCGTTGTTGGATGGGTGCTATTACTTGGGTGATATGGATGGTGTGGTAATGGTTGGGTGATATTACTTGGATCTTATGGTTTAGGTGATATGGGTGATATGCCCCGGGTGATGTGAGCTGCTGCATTCGAGAAGGCGTTACTTTTCTAGATACACCTGCAAATCCATCCATCAACCCCAACACATCCTCAGTACACCCACTGCACTCGCCACTGCATAGCGTAACTTTTGGAAAAAATGTACGGAAGCATTTTTGAAAAAAGAGGACTTGGTGGCGGTGGTTGTCGTTTATTGGCCTCACTTAAATACATCATTAATTTACATTATTTATTCATATACACTGTTGGATTGGCATCTCTGCTGTCGCGAGCACCCATCTTTATTGCAGATGTATACCCTGAAATTTACCTTATTAGGGTAATTAGCTGGGGTGACTAGTTCCCGAAATGTGCCGACAGCTTGCATCGTGATCGAACACGCTTAATGCCCCAGGAGCAAGATAATTATTGAAATTGCAAAGGAGACTTCCCAGACATTTGTGTGTACACACGAATACAGCGTTATTAAACAAGTTGGCAGAAACATGCGAAATCTGAAGATATAAAAAGCGGAAAAAATTTAAAAGAATGGGCACGGAAAGAGTGGTCGGAGGACAGACGGGAGAGAACAAGCTGAAGGTCTACAACACAATAACAAAAGAAAAAGAAGAGCTGAAGGTAGAAGGAGGGGTAGTCAAGTGGTACACGTGCGGGCCAACCGTCTACGACTCAGCGCACCTGGGGCACGCTCGGAGCTACGTCCTGCAGGACAGCATAAGAAAAACGCTCGAAAGATACTTTGGGTACACAATCACGTACATCATGAACATCACGGATGTGGACGACAAGATTATCATCAAGGCAAGAGAGGTAATGAGCAGGGGCAAAGCAGAAAGCAAAGAGGAAACGAGAAGCGAAGAGGACGTGAAAAAGAAGATCGCAAACTTCGAAGTTACCGAAGAAAACACAAGAACAGAGGAGCAGACGAAGATGCACGCAGCGATGGACGAAGTGAGCAGGAAGTACGAGAAGGAGTTTTTCAGAGACATGCTGTCGCTTGGCGTGGAAATGCCCACGTACGTCACGCGAGTCAGCGAATACATAGAAGAGATAAAAGGATTCATAGAAAAGATAGAGAGCGAGGGATATGCGTACGAAGTGGAGGGGTCTGTGTACTTTGACACGAGAAAATACAAGGAAACGCACGCATACCCGCAGATGTGCACGGGGCACAACCAGGACGAGGCGCTGGAGGAAGGAGAAGGCAGCTTAGCAGAAAACAAAAAGAGACATCGCGGAGATTTCGTGTTGTGGAAGAGAAGCAAGAGCGAAGAGCCCGTGTGGGCGTCGAAGTGGGGGCCGGGAAGGCCGGGGTGGCACATTGAGTGCAGCGCGATGGCGTCGAACATAGCGAACGGCAGGATAGACGTGCACTCTGGAGGAATCGACCTGATGTTTCCGCACCACGACAACGAAATAGCGCAGTCCGAAGGGGCGGGAGTTAAGGGGTGGGTTGGACACTTCATACACATGGGGCATCTGCACATAAACGGGCTGAAAATGAGCAAGAGCCTGAAGAACTTTGTGAAGGTGGAGGAGCTTCTGAAGAGCGGGACAGCGCGGGAGCTGAGAATGATGTTTTTGCTGCAGAGCTACAGGGGGCCGATGACATACGGAGACGACAGCCTGGAGAGGGCGAAGGTCGTGGAAAGAAAGATTTTCCGGTACGTTTCCTTGTATGGAAGGAAATATCCCGATTTAGAAAAAAGCGACATCGGGGCAGTGAAGCCTTTTGGAGGAGAAGAGCACGCGCTGATGCAGGAGCTCGACAGGAAAGTTGTGGAGATCGACCAGGCGATAAAAGACGACTTCAACTACCCAAGAGCGATAGAGCTTGTGGTCGAGCTGGTGGGCACGGCAGAGAAAACGCAGCACAAAGAGATGCGCGCGCAGGTTTCAGAGGTCGTAAAGAGGATAATGCACAGCGTCGGACTAGAAGTGGAGGAGGCGAAGGAAAGCGCAAAGGAGGGGTTGCTGCTCGAGGCGGTGTCGGAGTTCAGGAACAAGATCAGAGCGCTGGCAAAGACGGGGGGAGGCAAGAAGGAGTATTTCGAAGCATGCGACGAAGTGCGCGCGCTTCTTTCATCGTACGGGCTGCTTATTGAGGACTCAAATGTATCTGAGAACTCGACTTATCAGAAGTAGAGAGGGCGTGGAGGTGTGATGTGGTGGTGTGATGTGGTGAGGTGATCTGGTGGTGATACATGGAGAGTGTATGAATGTGACCTATGAGGATGATACATGAAGAGTACATGAAGGTGATCTGTTAATCACAACAATAAACTCTACCATCTAATTTCCGGCTATCTCGAATGCAAGACAAGAGAACGTGACAGGAACTTGTTATGATTATTGGAGCATAGTACTGATAATCGCCAATACAACTACCAATCAAAAATTTTATCAGCTATAAAATCAGAATAATTTTAGTAAACATGAGAAACTCAAGCAATGGCTCAACGGCCAATAATAATAACGCTGTGTCGATTTATTCAATGTAGCGCCATAAGTTGGCAGTAGTAAATCGGAAATACCTACAATATAACACCGCCACGACAGACCCCGGCCACCCAATATACCTATTTTCCAAATACATAATCTTCTTCCTGGAAATCTTCAAACTCTTCGCTATCTTTTCCAACATCTACATCTTCTAAGTCTTTCAGCAAAATCTTCATGATCTTATTCGAGCTTTTCACAGCGGCTTCTTCTCCACACGCTTTGCACTTCTGATGGACAGTTTTCTTTCCAGGGACGCAGAAAAGGTCTGTTTCTGGGTTTCTGCACTCTTTGCACAGGACCAGCTCGTCGATGAAGTTGTAGAGATACTCCTGCACTCTTTCCTTCTCATGCGCTCCGTTAATGATGTATTTCGAGTTGTCTTCATCAATGCTTGACAAAGTGCCCATTTCGTACGAGAGGTACTTGGTCAAGTGCTTCGGCTCTCTTCTCAGGCTTCTTGCGATCTCCTCTATATTTATCAGCACTGTTTTTATGCCGTTCCCTCTGCCTTCTATTTTCACGGCGACAGGCTCCATTTTGTAGCGGTAGAACGTATCATCAGAGCTCCTGTCTATATTAAGAAGTCTCATGTAAAATAAAAAAATAGGAAATATATAGATCCAAGATAACCCGCAAAAAGAAACCGGCTGCGCGCCGTTTCAGAGATTTCTAGCGCTCTCTCATCTCTGATTTTGAAAAATTTTAACAACAAGGAAAATTTTGATAGATAAGATTGTTTGCGCTGATCGCGAGATATCTAGTTGAGCAGTTGCAAATAAGTGTAGACCGCGGGGTATTTGAGTGAATAATTTTTAATAAATATCTTTTAGCCTTTGATATGAGGTCTACAACAAGCATAGCCTTTGATACGCGTCTACACTAACAGCAGCAACTCAAGCGCCGAAGGACCGCTGCCAATCCAACAAGGGCTCTTCCCAGCCACTGCAAGGGCAGACCCCTTCGCAGCCCATGCTTATCCAGTGCCACCCGACTTCACACCGACTAAACAGCTACTTTATTTTGTTACCATCTTTGCTATTTCCTTAGCTACTTTCATGTAAATCTCCTCTTTTTCTTCAATTTCTCTCAAAGTGTCTGCCATGCGCTGCTCTGTCCTTTTTTCTAACTCTACAAGCTCGGCCGAAGTGTCTTCTCTGAACTGCGCCACCTCCTGGCACTTCTTCTCGATCAGCTGCAGCTCGTATTCTTTCGCCTTTTTCTCCGACTCTTGGATCATCTGGTCCCTTTTTACTCTGGCCTTCTTCACCTCCTCTCCTGCTTTTCTGTCTGCTTCAGAAAGTATCTTAAGACTCTCGGTGTTCATCAAATTTGCAAAAATACGAGCTACTTATAATTCGCGCAGAATGCTACTATTAGCGCTAACTGCTGAATATCGCGTGCTTAGGTGGATAGGTGCGTCGAAAGGCCTTCTTCGCCGCCACAACAGCCACGTGGGTTGGAGTATTTACAGTATATGCGGTAGGTCTCCCAAGCAGAAGAGCCGTTCGGTGCATGTTTATACGTCGAGTTGGGAAGTCCTCCCAACCACAATAACCGTGTATTCCAATGTCTACTAAAGTGAACGGCTATTCAGATCACAAATAAGACTTCTCAACGCACTCCTACGCTAATTTTCACATCGAGTAGTAGGGTAATTTTCGAACATGTGCGGTAAACTTACCATAGGCAAAGAAGGCGTTCAGGCCAAATTATCCGCTAAGTACTCCGCAACCAACAGACACTTCAAAATAAATAGCTCGAAACATTTCGATTTATTTTAGGGGATGGAAAGAAGAGAGAGCAGAAGAGCGGACAGCGGAGACGAAGAGAGTTTTCAGGACTTCCTTCCCTTGTTTGGCCACGCCTCCACTGGCGATCTTAAAAGCATCAGAAACGCGCTGTGCGTGTATGAGATAAACAACGGAAGGGTTTTCGATATCAAAATAGTCAACAGATGTGGCATGTATCTGATACACACCGCGTCGTACTACGGACAAAGAGAGATAATAGAGTTTCTCCTGTCGTCTAGAAGCGAAGCAGAAGAGAAAAACACTCTTTTGTACGAGTCTGTTCTGGACGATAACATGTCGTACGAAAGCAACGACACGGAAATGACGCTAACAACAAGCACGCAGGACGGGGCCCAGTATTCTGACAGTTCGTACGTTAGGTCGGGAAATGCGAAGTCCGAGGAAAGCCACATCAACATCAAGTCGCTATACCAGGGAGCAACGCCTCTGCACTTCGCAGCTCTTGGCGGAAACAGAAATAACATAGTTCCGTATCTTCTGGTGTGCGGCGCAGACCCTGAAATAAAAGACGTAAAAGGCCACACTCCGCAGGAGCTTGCCAAAATACACGGACACAGGAGAACAGAGAGAACGATACGAAAGTGCGTCGAGGATATCAACAAGAAAATAGAAGAACAGACAAAGGTACAGAAGCCGTGATAAGATAAGAGAAAAACCGGTAAATGCGTAGAAGGATGTGGGATATTGTTGGGGTGGTAGGAGGTTTTTTTCAGGGATAGTAAGAGGTTTTTTCAGGGGTGGTAACAGTTGCTTGCCATATCAGTAGATTGAGAGGGCTTTTCAGGTTCATTTCAATTTATTTATCAAGATAGTTGCTTGCCATTTGGTTCGTTTGTTTTCTACTGCATGTTTATACCACGAAAATTACCGTCAGTACCAGCCTAGTTTATAAGCTAAGACGCTGCTCTACACTTACACCTTATTAGGATAGTTATTATGGGTTATCAAGATGTGCAAGATGTACTGTATGGGTATTAGATATGCAAGATGTACTGTATGGTTATTAGGTGTGCAAGCTATACTGCATGACTACCAAGACACCCTACTAGCCTACCAACAATACTCTTCCCGACACTATCTTTCCCCACATCACCCCTCCCCACACCATCATAGCCCCAACTCCTTTTTCTGAACGAGAAGCATCAGGTCTGTCGCTGTCGTTGCAGAACAAGGGTCTTTCACAAACCCATTTAGAAGAACACTCAGCGCATGGCTGGTTTTTTCTATCTGGGTGTATGCGGCGTGCGCATCCAGCAGATTTGAATAAGATACCGTCATAAACCTATCAGATTTCTCTATTTTCTCAATTTCCCCATACTGCGCCATTTCGGACTCGATTCGAGACTGCGACACTCCTGCGTTCAGCTTAACAGAAATAAGACGCGTTACTCCATTATACGCGAGAATCGAAGAGGCCGCCGGAAGAGGCTGTATCTTGCCCCCTCCCAGTTTCGACGGCGTTCCGTTAATAAGGATCGAAAAAGTGTTCCCGTACTCCAAAAAAGCGGAGGCCGAAACGTAGTCAAAGAACGTTACAAACGCGCATTTCTTTTCTCTGACAAGCTTTATGCCAAAAACAGGCCCGCCCTGCACCATCTCCAAAACATCCGCGGCAGAAACATCCCCCATCACGTTTCCCAAATAGACCGTTCTGTTGTTCTGGAACACCCCGGACGCAATCTCATCCACTCCACACTTATCCTTACCGAAGACTATCTTAACGTTCTGGAATAGCGTATCTTGGTAAATGTTCTTAACAAGCTCCATTGCTGAGATAAACGAGAAGTATTCGACGTACACGAGCTTTTTGTCTTTAAAATACCTGAGGGATTCGATTTCTCCGTACTTCTCGCACTCTTCTCTGAGAAAGTCTTCCTTCATAAAGTCTTCGAGGTTCGCAAGCATCACGTTTCTTGTTCCTCCTGTGCTGTGCGCCATCCTGATCCTTTCCATCCTGTCTTCCTCTATTTGCGCCACGTCTGAAACTACCACATACTCGAACCCGTCGACCGTTATTTTTCCGCCGAGCTTCTCTTTCATCCGGAACGTGTCGAAGTAGCCGAAGAGATAGACCAGCACGTCTGCGCCGCTTCTTTTTACCAGGAGGATGTCGGCGCCTCTTATCTGGTACAGAATTCTACTTAGAGAAACGCTTGGGTGCACCTCTTTTATTCTGAGCGCTGTGTGTTTTAGAACGTTTTTTGGAGCGTCCTGGTCCGGCGTAGAGCGGGTCTGCGGCTTATTCATTGCTTCAATGTTTTTCATTTTTAATTTTCATGTATAGAAATACGGTATATATAGGAGTGTACGGGCTAGCGATTGTGCTAATGGTAATTAGTAACTATTTAAAGGGAGGGTCTGCATACTACTCCCTGGTGTACGCGGTCGATAACAGGCTGCAGCACATTCTTTTGTCGCTTTTTTTCGTCTCTCTAATATATGCTGGGACGCAGCTGTTTGTGAGTTTGGTGATAGGAAAGCTCACGCCTTTGGAGGCAGAGGCGGTCCAGGAGAGCGGAGTGAAGTACTTAGGAAGCGTGTGTCTTGTGGTGACGCTGTTTGCAGACGACATAACGGTCAAGGGCGCGACTGTTTTCGCTCTGATATTTGGGCTGAAGGTCGTGCACTGGATTATCGGGCTGAGAATCGAGGCGATGGAGAAGAACGGGGAGTTTTTAGAAGAGGTCGGAAAGAAGATGGGCGTGGTGTGCGGCGGGCTTCTGTGCGCGAATCTAGCGCTTGCCGTTAAGTTCGCGGAAGTTGCAGTGGCGCACCCAGGGGTGAACATTCTATTTGCCTTCGAGTTCGCGATTCTAACGGCTTTTTCGATAAAGTGCATATACTCGGTAGCGGTGCTGAAGTATGTCAGAGAAAAGTCGATCGAGGAGAGAATTTTCCTGATGTTCTACGGAGACTTCTCGTTCGGGGTGTTCAAGGTTCTTGCGCACGTCTGCTGCCTTATTTGGACGACTCTCCACTTCAGGATGCCGATCAACCTGCTTAGAGAGGCCCTGTATATCGTTAAGCACTTATCAGCCAAGGCAAAAGCGGTGATGGCGTACAAGAAGCTGCTTACAGAGCTGGAGACGTACCAGGACATAAGCGGAGAGGAGCTGGGAGACAGCCGAACGTGCCTGATTTGCCACGAGGAGATGGAAGTCGCGAAAAAGCTCAAGTGCTCGCACTTTTTCCATCTGAACTGCCTGAAGGAGTGGCTGCACAGGCAGCAGGTGTGTCCGGTGTGCAGAAAGGAGGTGCTAGAGAAAAAGACCCCGGGAGGAGAAGAAAGAGAGACGCAGAGCTCCAGGGTGTATTTTATTGGCGAGGAGATGGAGTACGAGGGAATTCCTGTGACACTAGAAGATAGGTTCTAGGGTGAGATGGGGATGGTAGGGGTGGATTGGCGGTAGGGGTAGGATTGGACTGATGATAAGAGAGTATGTAAGATCAAATAGTTATCCACCCTATTGGTCATCCCACCTACCTATCCCACTTGTGATAACGGGTAGCGTAGTTTGGGTTTGGGTGTATAGCGGAAGGAAAGGATAAGTGAGTAGAGAAGAGGTAAGTGAGGTAGAGAATAAAATTTTACACAGTGAAGTTAGGGGGTATTTGGGAATAGTTTTAGTAAGTGCTGGATCATCTTATCAATCTTATTAGCAAGCCTGATTAGCACTATTCAGGCGAATATCAGTTATCCACTTAAGCAGCTCACTAACAACCCACCTAAGCACTCCACACTAACAACCCACCTAAGCATCTCACACCATCTTTATATATCAAAAATTACCTTGTAGGATGGCTTTTTTAAGGTTCGTTTATTTATTCATCAGGGTATCGCGCTTTTCCGCATCCCGGAGTTATTTGGCATGTTGAAGACATGTTAGTGTCTACATGCAGATCCAACGCAGACTAGCACTTTTTCTTTTTCCTTTTTTCTTGGGTCTCTTTTGCCTGGTACAGCTTTCCCTTTGACTCGTATGTGAACGAGGTGTTTTGCAAAGACTCTATTTTTGTTTTCAAGAACACCTTCGGTTCTTTTTTTTGAAATAGTACGGGATACTTTTTTGTTTCTGGAGGATGCTCGCTGGGCAAGGCGCCTAGCGGGATTGGGGAGGACTCCTTCTCTGTTTCTGCTTCCACAGCGCTGTCTTCTTTCTGGAGGCTGTTTTCTACGACGCTTATTGCTTCTTCTCCGCTGCTTCCCCGAGCTATGTTGCCGGTTGGAGGAGCGTGCAGAAGGGCTTTTTTGACAGCCGCTAGTATCTCTTCTCTTACATAGAACGAGTACATCACAGAGAGCTCGCCTATTGGCAGCCCGTACGACTTAAAAAGATCTTCGGCGTATATTTCCGGCACGCTTCCGATTGGGAACGAAAAGGTAACAGAGTCTTGTATTTTGAGCATTTTGTCAACGGAGAAATCCAGGCTAACGTCTATTTTCCTATTTGGGAACCTGGACACAAACAAAGCCACATCTGTTTTGAACTTCTTGATCTGCAGCTCTATCTCTGTGTATATCCTAATTAGTGTTGCCTCCCGTGAAGACCCGCTATCATCGGAGTCTGAGGGAAGCGAGAGAAATATCCCAACGCTGGACAAGAAATAGGAAGAGGAGAACTTCTCCGGTTCAATGAAGAACATCTCACGTATCTGGGAGGCGCCTTCCGAAGTCTCTATTAATATGGGAAACAAATTCATGAAAAGAAAGAAAATGATGTATAAGACGCACTGATCGAGAAAACAAGCATAAATAGACGTTCTATTTGGGTCTAAAGCATGCAGATAGCAAAAGAAGGCAGAGATATGAAAGACAGGCTCGGACAAACCACCTTTCTGCTCTTCGGCGCAGATAAACCAATCGAGGAGTTACCCCTTATGGACGATCTAACGGACAGCAGAGAGAGAAAAGAAGCGCGTCCGCGTGTGGAGAAGCCGGTGGCGCGGCCCACGTCGGTTATTTACGTGAAAAGAGCCAAGAAAGCAGAAAGACACAGAGATTGGGTCGAGCTCTGCGCGTCGTGCAGCGAAGATATCCAGTGCGAAAGTTGTGAATGCGGAAGGCCGGAAAGCGCAAGGGAGAAAGGATCACTCGAGGGGGCTTTTATCGACGCAAGAAAAGAAAAGACAGCAGAGAACGAGAAAAAGGGCGCAGCAGAAGAGGATACCGGAAAACTCCGCATAAGAATCGTCCTGTGCCAGAAGTGCAAGGGCGACTCGAGGATACTTAGCGCGACTGCAGGAGAGTGCGTGGTGAAGTTCAAAACCATCGAAGATTCGATACGGTTCTACAGGAGACACGGGGCTTTTCTCGAGATGGAGTGGGCCAAGAACAGCTACAGCGAAGACAGGGGAATAGAGCGGAAAAAGGCACTTGCCTGCGGAGAAGAGAGAAGATTGAAGGTGCAGATACTCGAAAAAGCGTTCAGAGAAGACGCAAGTGCAGAAGATACAGGAGAAGTAGCTCAGAAACACGAAAGACTAAAAAGACACCGCCCATTCAACGGCTACAGCACGGAAATACACCTTGCCAATGCCACAGGCTTTTGCGATATCCAGAGCGGCGAAAACGCCCTGCAGGGAGAGACCGAAGACATGTCGGACACAGAAGCGTTCCAGAGGTCTTTTCGAAGCGAGCACAGGCCGGTGTGGGGAGTGGACCGCGGCGTGTTCCAAATAGGAGAGAAGGACGCATCGGACGAGTTCGTTATGCTGGCAAGCGGGAAACACACGAACGTCGCGCTCCAAGCTGCATTGAAGGAGTTTTCTCAGGAAGACATCGAAAAGGTCGTTTACAGCATGTCTTCGCACTCTTTCTGTCTTCTTGCTAAGCACAAATACGGGACCTACGTGATCCAGCTTGTGGTGAGTCTGATAAAGAGCAGCACGCTAGAAGAGCTGGTGAAGAAAAAGATCGCGCCATGTGCTGTATCTCTTCTACAGCACGAAATAGGGAACTACGTGGTGCAGAAAATGATCTCCTTCGATGCGGAGTTCGTTCTCGGGTCTTTTCTCCAGGACTTTGAGGGGATTCTGTCGAACAAAATAGGCGTAAGAGCGTTCAAGAGCTGCGTGAAGCACTTTTTTCCCTACAGAAAAGACCTCATCCCCAGGCTTTGCGCGGTTCTGTCGAAGGAGGCTCCAACGGAAGAGCAAAAGATCCTGAAAATAGCGCTGAAGGAACTCTCCCTTGTAGATATGAAAGAAAAGCAGATGGAGTTTAAGTAAATAAATAGCGTATGGTATGGATGGCGGGGTGGTATTGGTGGTGGTATAGATAATAGGGTGGGGTAGATAGGGTGGTAAGGATGTTAGATAAGGATAGATAGGGTGAGATAGTGGGGCGGTATAGATATGGTTAGATAAGGATAGTGGTATAGATAGATAAGGATGGAGCATAGGAAGTTATACCAGCATACCAATACATCCCTACCTCACCTCATCCCATAATAATCATCATCTCTTTATTGGCTAGTTCCTTCTGGCAGTGCTACTCTTTTTGTATTCGAGATATTTGAAGGATAGTCTTGAGCTCTCTAGAGAAAACCTCTTCTAGAAGGTTGCTCTTGTCGACAACGCAGTACGGCAGTCCCAGAACTTCGAGATACTTTCCAATCACCACCTCTCCTACGACCACCTTGACAGATCTCATCTCCCTCACTTTGGTGTTCTCTCCCACTATCAGAAGCAGAGTGTTCGTAAGTACTCCCTGCGCCTGCGAGATATCGTAGAAAAAGGCGTCGCTAATGATAATGTTGTACCCGTCAGAGTACTCCTTTCCGAAGACCCACGAAATTCTCGTCTCTTGCGACGTAAAGCTAAGGCTCTCAACGAGCTCTCTAACGCTTTTCTGCAAATGCACCGCAGTTCCAAACGTGTACAGCTCGAAGGAGACGCCAATTAGCTCCAGCGAGTTAGTTATCGCCGTTATGCTTCTGATAAGGTGCTCTACCATCCCGTTGTTTTTGATACTTCCGCTGTTATCGACAAATATTCTGACCAAGTACTCTCTTCCCTGGTTTTTCGTCTTCCTCATCCATATTCTGTTCTTCTGCCCTTCGCTTGCCACGTACGGCACGAGCCTTTTCATGTTCAGCTTCCTTCCGCTCAGGTACCCCCCTTCGTAAGAGGATCTTTCGTTCTCTTCCAGAACTATGCTCAGCTGTTTTGTTAATTCCGTATTGACAACGTTTTTGATTGTTTCGTAGTACTCCACAGGGCGTATTTCTCTGTGTGATTTTTGAAATGGAGCTCTTTTAGCGCACTTATTCTCTGTGTCTTTGTAGTTTCCTGTAAATCCTTCTTCGTCTCCATCTTCTATCTCTTCGTTCATCACCTCTCCTCTCTCTACTGCAACCTCTTTTTCAGCGCCTTCTCCTTCTTCGTGCCCAACTGCGTCTTCTTCGTTGTCTTCGTCGAATAGCTGCTCTGTGTTTATCTCTAACTCTTCGTACTTGTACTGTTTTACGTTCTCTTCAAGCTCTTCGCTGCTGTACTTCTCTATCGACACTTCGCTGCTGCTGTTTTCTTCAGATCCAAGATCGAGAAGTTCGAGAGATTCTCCCTCCATTTCTGGCCCTTCGGAAATATCCTCAACCTCCTCTTCGCTATTCTTCTCTCCGAGCTCCTTGCACGTCTCAGTCTCCTGCACGTGGAAAGACTCTTCCGACCGCTCTTCTTTTTCCTCTTCCTGTTCGGTGTTCTCGAGCTCTATCTTCTCTGTCTTCTCGTTAGCGCGCTCATTATCGCTCGAGTGGTAGCTTCCTTCATCGCTAGCGCTGCCGCTCTCGCCTTCCATCTCTTCATCACTGCCACTAGCGCCATCTTCACCATCTTCACCCTCTTCTTTAACCTCTTTTTTCTTGTTCTGCTTCTGGTTGTGGTTCTCTTCGCCTTTCTCTTCTACGTCTCCCTCTTCCACCTCTGCTTCTGGCGTGTCCTGCGCTCCCTCTGTGCTCTGAACGTCTCCCTGGTTCTCTAAGTCTATTCCGTCCTCTTCTTCGAGTCTTTCCTGCAGGGCCTCTTTTTCGTCTTTGTAGTTGTCTCCTACCTCCTCTTCTCGTTTTAGCTTTTCCGATATGTTCTTCTCTCCGTCTCCAAGGCGCATTCCTGCGTCTTCTAGCTCTTCGATAAGCCCGTCTAGAACCTCTTCGTCTTCATCTCCGCAGAATCCGAACGTTGAGAGCTCCTGGAATACGCTCAGCGCCGTTAGAATGAACACGCGCTCGTCTGGCGTTGAATTACTTAGCGCATGGTTCATCATCTGCACGGAGCTTTCGGAGATCCTCACGGCGGCGGCGTACGGCATTTTCGACTCTGTTCTCAGCACAGAGCCCGCGAGGTGGAAAATCTTCGCCACCTGCACCGCTGCCTCTTTCGGCTCTGCGAACCTCTTCGTGTAAAAGTCCTTGGCTGTTGGGGCGCGCGTTCTGGACGTGCTGCTTGGGACCATTTCCGAGATCTTTTCCAGCAGCGAATAGAGCCCCTTTACTTTCTCCTTTGGCGGTTGCTGTTCGAGCTGCACCTTCTTCTCGAGGATCTCTTTTGACATGCACGCGTAGCACCGCAGGGATTTGCACGCGCACGTGAGGTCCTGGGATCTGAAGAACGCGTGCGGTTTAATTAGCGTCAGAAGTGGCGTCTGCAGCGCCTCTATCTCCTCTTCGATCTTTTTGGACTGCGCGAGGACCGCCTGTTCTCTTACGGGCACAATCACGTTGTCTTTTCTTATCTTGATTGCAAGCGCTACCCGGACCCCTTCTAGCTGCTTTTCCAGCGCGTCCGAGAGCTTTTCTTTCTTTTTCTGCACGATTTCTAAGTACGGGGCGAAGTACGTGTGGATGTTCTCTATTTCGTATTTTTGGGAGCTTTTTGCAAGCGCGGAGATGCATCCCATCCGCTCGCACATGTCTCCGTAGGTGCTCTGGAGGAGAAACTCTTCGACTCCCTGGTAGACCGTTAGGTAGCTCGAGGATGTTTCCAAATCGGGTAATGCTCCTTCCATTCTGAGAATTTCTTTTCGAAGACTGAACAGATGGAGCAGCCACCCGCCGTGGACCTCCGTGTACCTCTGCATAGGGTACGCTGCGACCTCTCCAAACTCCTTGTAGATAGCCATTCTGGCGGTGTTCAGGGGCGTGCTAAGTAGACCAACGTGTATGCACTCGGTGTTCAGTGTGTCCAGCTCCTCTCCTATTCGGTGTGTTGGAGCCGACAGGGGCATGCTGAGGATCTTGGAGACCCTTTCGAGCAGGTACTCCTTTGCTCCGTTGTGCTCTTCCCAAATGTGCCCGGTCTTATCGAAGGTTTTTTTATCCTGCACTTCCTTTTCGGTTCTCTCTACGAGCTCCACTGCGCTCTGGTGCGCGAAAACGGCCGGGACTTCGGTAGCGCTGCTGTACCGGAGATCGAGCCCTCTGGAGGCGAGTGCAAGCGCTACGGACAGAACCAGATCGATTTTTTCATCAAAAACGAATCTAACGGTTTTTTCTGCGTCTGCGTGCTCTGATAGTTCGGAGTACCTCGCAGATACGGCGTTTGGCAGGAGCAGCTGGTGCACCAGAGAGGAAATTTCCTGCGGTGCGAGAGACTCTCCGTTCGCCATCCTCCATATCGCTCGGATGCCCCTCGAGTGCAGCGCCGAAAGCGACAGAAGAGACACCTTCTGAGACCGGAGGTGCGAAATAGTCCTCTCGAGCCCCTGTCCAGCGCTAATAGCCCCTGTCAGAACGCTCAGCACCTCTCTGCTAACTAGGCTAACGGGAACCGAGTGCTCTCTGCTGGCAATTCTGCATATTCCGCTTTTCAGCACTGCGTAGGAGAAACACTCCCAGAGATCCGAGTACTTAGACATGTCCCGCTGTACCAAAGAGAACGCAAGGGCTTCTGGGTGCTCGGAGCCTTCTGCGTCCTGCAGAACTCCTCTTAGGTACTCCGAGAACTTGAAGAAGTTTCTCTCTTTTCTTCTTTTCCTGATAGATAGCGCTGTGGCAGAGGGGATTGCGGATGGGGCTGGATTTTCGTGGATTTTCGGTCTGTCGCATAGATGGAGCGTTTCCGAGACCGTTCTGTGCGCGTGTGCTGGCCCGTACTTATAGAGCACGTATTTATCTTTTGCTTTTTCTGCTATTAGTTCTACTTTTCTCCTGTTGTACTCCTCTATCTTATCTATTTCTAAAAAGAGTAACGGATCGATTCTGTTGTGCAAGCACCCTTCGAGAAGCGCCTGCAGAAGAGAGTACGGCGGCTCTTCCGTTTCCTGCGCTGCGATCTTCTTTTCTAGCGTGTGCGGAAGCGTGTCCAGGAGCTCTGCGATCTTCTTCGCTACTGCGAGGTGCCTGATCTCGTTGTACTTCGTGTTGGGAGTGAAAAGTGCCCTGAGAAACTCTGTCTTAGCCGTTGTCACGCAGGCGCTGGTTCTAGATAGGAAGGGCAGGTCTAGGGACTCAAAGTACGTGCGAAGAGGGCTTTCTCCGCTGTCTAGGCAGCTTCTGAGCCGCTGGAGTTTCCGAAGGGTCTGCTCAAGGTCTTCTCTGCAGGGGCGGCCGCTTCTGTTCTCGGTTCTGCCGGCGCTCTTTTGGTCTCCTGTCTCTTCTGCTCGTTTGTTCGACCTATTTGAGAACTCCGTGCACTTTTCGTAAATCGCCTTCAGCCTGCAGAACTCGGATCTCGCATTGTAGAATGCCCTGTGTTCGGCCTCTAGCTCGTTCTCCACTAGTCTCCTAACTATTTCTTCGAGGGCTCTCTTACGCTCGCTTGTTCGTTCAAGAACGGCGGAGGCGATTTCCTTTTCGAGAGGGGTTTCCGTTAGGCCGTTGATAATGTGTTCAAGTATTTCCTTTTCGATCAGATGGTTTCTAACGAGATTTTCGCGGGCTAGCTCTTCTGGGGCGTCCACCAGAGGCGCAATCGAGGATAGAACCGACGTGCTGCGCCCGAATAGCCGCCTTGCCTGCAGGTGTGCGTGAAGAACCCCCGAGGAGACGGTTGTAACGTACTTTGAGCCTAGCGAAGGGGGTGCCTGGCGGGGTGCTTGCTCTGGCGCGTGCGGGCCGTTAAGGATCTTCGACAGGTCGATACCCGAGAGGGACGCGGAGAAACGGCAGACCAGCGATCTGTTAACGAGCGCCGCGGAGAGCCTGTGCTCGCCAGCCGAGACCGCGAGAAGGAACCGCGTGTTTGCGTGTGTTTTAACGGTTCTTGGCTCGCTTCCTCCTTTTTCGTGTATTTCCAGCGCGCCGCCAACTTCAAATAGGCTGTTCAGCCTGTCCACTACGTCGTTTCGCACTAGATCGATGTTTTTCAGGAGGATTATGCACCCCTCCTCAGTAGCCTTCACGAACTCAGAGTCTTCCCAGATGAACATGTCGCTTGCTGCGGGTTTTTTGGCGGCGTATTTCGAGGTAGATCGATCAGGCGCGCGCTCTCTCTTTGTGTACTGCCCGAGGAAGTCGCTTGGCTCCATGTCCTTGTGGCAGGAGATAGCGAAGAGCCTGGTCTGCGTGATTCTCGAAACGAACTGCGCAACGCGCCCCCTTCCAAGAGAGCCCTGGATAATGCACGGCCACGCGTTGTTTAACCCGTAGACCAGGCACTCAAGAGCCGGGATGTTCTCGTGCGTTATAACGTACTCCAGGTCTTTTTGGAGATCGCACTGAAGGAACGCCCTTCCGATTATTATTCCGTTAGAATCTCCTAAGTAGTGCGGGGTGTACTCTAATCGTGCGGGCGTATCGCTTTGGGCGTTTCTTAGCGGGTGGAGGAGCGGGACAAGACGGGCGTGCCCAATACACATGTAGCGAAGCGCGTCTCTAAGGTTCATAACGTGCGTTTTGCGGAGCGAGAGAATCTCTTCGATCAGAGCCTTCTTATCGGGCGCTGGGGTGCTTGTGTGCGTTAGAATTACTTTGAGATCTTCTGGAGTTATTTCTTCTCGTTGTATTCTTGTAAATCTACTCAGAAAAGACTTTGGAAGAAGTTTTCTCCCGTCGTTGCGTTCTGTTTTCGGGTTCATTGTTCCGAATATCGCTGTTTCCGGGTGGATGTGGACCGTTCCTATTTCTGGCACGAAAATCGAGCGCCGGTAGTCGAGGCATCCGTTCAGGCCCTCTATGACACTCTGCGTCGCTAAGTTTATCTCGTCAATAACGATCCAGTCCCCTCTTTTCGCAGCTCTCACGAACTCTCCCTCGACAAAAGAGAGGCCCTTCTCCGTTGGCACTGTTCTTCCAACTAGGTCCGAGATCTCTGTCTCTTTGCTGAGGTTGATACGCGTCACACGTTTTCCAAGCCTCTTTCCAAGTTCGCAAATTAGCTTCGTTTTCCCGGTGCCAGGCGGACCCTCCAATAGCACGTTGAACCGGCAGAACAGCGCCTGCAGTACCCTATAAAGAGTCACTCGAACGCTAGGCGCATCGAAGGTAAACTGTGGGGCAGGGGGGGTAAGGGGGGTGTTATAGGGGGTGGTAGAGGTGGTGTTGTAGGAGGTGGTAAGGGGAGTGTTATAGAAGTTGGCATTATCAACCATCTCACCTACACTACCTACACCGCCTACACCATCTCTCTTATCTCCCCCGCTGACCTTAAAGCAGAACGGAGATATTCCGAAGTGTGTGTTGGTGTCTATAATAGTATAGGCGCCTTTCTCATGTTGATTATCAGACCTACCATTCCTACTAGCATCCCTACTGCCATCCCATTCTATCTCCTCTCCTCGGAGCATCTCGATGCCTTGGACGACTAGATCAGAAAGATCCTGGGCTGTGCTGGACTCTGGGTGCCGTGAGACGTAGCGCGCAAGCAGCTCTGCTTCCCTCGCGCTCTCGATTTTTGTCTTTGCGATGGAAATAGCCTTTTGTACTGCGTGGTATATCCTCTCTGTCTTGTGATGCGTGGTAAGCCCGTACTGTTTGGCGTAATGCACAAAATACTGCACGGCCTCTTCGTTGTTCTCTATTTGATCTACGTATATTACGGTGAACCTGCTTGTAAGGCTTTTTCCGACCTCTCTTTTTCCGTAGTCGTCTCCTGGGTTCATTGTGCCAACGATTCTGAACTCTTCGTGCGCTGCTAAGTGTTTTTCTATCTCGTCTACCCGGAGCCTTCTCTCGTCAAATAGCTCGTTCAGGGACTCCAGAACGGAGTCTGGCACGAGGTTTATCTCGTCTATGATCACCGCACCCCCTTCCTTCATTGCCGAGAGGAGCGGCCCGTCGTTCCAAACGAATTTTCGCGCTCCTTCTACCGCACACTCTTTGTACCCGCCAACGAAATCCGACAGCTCTATTCCCGCGTGCATTCCCATCGTGGCGTACCTTCTTTTCATTCTCTGGGCCGTGTACTCTGCTAAGTACGTCTTGCCTATCCCCGGCGGACCCACCAGAAGCACATGCTCCTGCGCCAGCCACGCTGTTTCGATTTTCCGGAGCGTTCTGACAACCCCTGGCATCAGAAGCGGCGCGTTATCCGCAGTACCTTCGCTATTTTCAATTGGTACCGAGAGCGCGTTCCTGTACTCCTCTAGGTAAAACGCCTTTCTAAACACTTTTCTGAACGCGTCCGTTACGATCTCGACGACTCTTTGTCTCTCAGCTTCGCTTCTGTGCTTCTCTGCGAGCACCATCACTGTGTGGTAGAAAAGCCTGTTTTCTTCTGGTGCTGCTGGATCTACGAACTCTGGCTGCGGCCCCTCGAATCTTTTCGATATCCTCATGATCTCTCTAAGTGTCACGTACTCGTAGGACCTGCTGTGTGCTAGCGCGCGCAATCCCTCGTAGACTTCAAGAAGAGCCCGGGCGTTCACTTTTCCGATCTTTCTCCCGTTCAGGATCTTTTCTATCTCTTCTCTGCTCTTGTCTTCCACGAATATTTCGATGAACCTGTTTCTGAACGCCTTGCTGAGATGCTTCCTGTGGCGGTAGTCTACGGATTCCGAGGGGTTCTGGGTTGCGAAAAGCGCGAACTCTCTGTGAGCCCTCACAACTTCCTGCGTTCCCGGTATGAAAAGCTCTCGGTTGCTGTCCAGGAGGCGGTTCAAAGACTCCAGCACCTCCGTTGGCGCCAAATTCAGCTCGTCAAGTAGCACCCAGCACCCCTCCCTTATAGCCTTAACCAGAGGCCCTTCCCTGTAGACAAATGACGACGTAGCAGCTCGTGCAGGGGTCGTGGGCTCGGTTGGCGTGGCAGGTATCTCCTCGTTTACTCCATCTAATTTTCCCTTTCTAACACATATCTTCTTGGCAGATTCTACTGCAGACTTTAACGGAGATTCTAACGGAGATTCTAACGGAGACTCTAACGGAGACTCTTTGTTGCCTACCACATCTGCACCACCTTCACCACCCATCCCATCTGCATCATCTGCACCACCCATCCCACCTATCCCATCTGCACCACCCGTTCCGACTGTGTACGTTCCGAGGTACTCCGATATGTCCGTGTGCTCGTGGTTGTTGATTCGGATGATCTTCTTTCCCCTTGTTCTTGCGATGTGCTTGATCAGAGACGTTTTTCCGACCGACGTGTTTCCTTCGAGTAGAATAGCCACTCCTGCCCCTATTCCCGATGTTATTTCGCTTATGTACTCCTCGACTTCGGGAGTCACAACGTACTCGTTAGAAATCGGGGCTGTGTTCGTCTTCTGTACCGCCGGGCTGTTTGCTGCTCCGTATCTTGCCTGCGTATTCTCCTGCGATCTTTCCAACACGCTTATTTTCCATCCGTCACTTCCCATCTCGTATTTTTCGTACGTCTCCTCTTTTGCCTTATCTTTTGGTACTTCCCTGCGCACGGCCTCTCGCGGTGCTAATTCCCCTTCTCTTCTGATATCGAACGTGTCCAGTAGCTTCTTTCCAACCGCCTTGTGTTTAATGCACAGCTGCGTGAGAAAGTTTATCTCAAGAGCTTTTCTGGTGCCTACTTCTCCCATCTGTACCGATCTGATCAGGTTCCTTATGCCAAATAGCGCCGGCCTGTTTCCTCCCGTGCGCAGCGAGTGCTCTTTTGCCGTTTTCCTCATCTCCGCGTAGAATCGCGCCATTTTTTCCACCTCTTCCTCCTTCACCTCTCCTCGGTAGCTTTTGGCCACGCGTAAAACGTCCTCTGGGTGCGTGTCCACCTCGTCGACGCTGATCACCAGCGCGCTGTCCATCTGGATGTTCTTCTTCCCGTGGTCGTCTCCGGGGTTCGCGCACTGGAAGATAAGCGCCCGCGCATCTATCTCGCACGACTGCCCGGAGTTTTCCGCGATAAAGACCCTTCCCGAAGAGAGCGCTCTGTTGATGTATCGCAGCGTAGATGCAGGCGCTAAGTTGCTCTCGTCGAGCAGAAGCCAGTGCCCGTACGCCGCAGCCCTTGTCAAAGGCCCCTCCACGAACACGCACACGTTCTGCGCTCCTTCTTCGAGTCTTTTCATTATTCTAACGGCTTTTTCGATCTTTTTCACAGCCTCTTCTCTTCTTCTCGTTTTTTCTTCGATAAGCCGCTCTTTGAACCGCTCCAGCGCCTCTTCTGCTGCCTCCATGACCGCTTTGCTCTCTCCTGCGGCCGTTCTTCTCTCTATCTCCTCGAGAAAAGCGGCGTTTTTTTCTGCTCCAAAGAAGTCCTCGAAGTACCCCTGCACTAAGTCGTTCAGGTGTAGCGCGCAGAGCTGCGGCGTTGCAAACTGGTACGTACCAAGCAGGTCCGAAACGTCCGTGTCCTTCGAGAGATTCACGCAAATAATTTTACGCGACCTCGATTGCGGCCCCTGCACCATCTCTTTTCGTTTTTCAAAAATCTTCTGTACCGTGGTTGTTTTTCCTGTTCCCGTTTCGCCCACTAGCAGAAACGCCCTGCTGGTTCTTGCTCCGCTCAATATGAAGTGCACGGCTCTCTGCGCTGCCTTTGTTACAACGTAGTCTTTTTCGCTGCTGATATGGGCGACCGACTCTTTCTCCTTCTCTTCCTCTTTTTCCTTCTCCTTTTCCTCTTCGATGCACAGCGCGTGTCTTAGCTCTATTTCGCACGCGTCTCTCTCTTTTTTTGGCTTGCCGGCTAATAGCACGTCTCTTAGCGAGCAAAAAAGCTCTCTTCGGCACTCTTCTGCGGGAATCCGCGTACTGAGCACTTTTCTGTCGACTATTTTGTTGATAATCTGCATAAACGCGTGGTAGTACCTCGTTTCGGAGAGCACGCACTGCGAAATCTCTTCTAGGGCCTCTTTTCCGATCAGGAACCTTCCCATCGCGCTGAGAGCCGTTCTGACCACGTTATGCGACGACTCGTCTTCTTTTCTGTTGTTTTTTTCTTCTGTTTCTCCCTCTTCTGCTCTTTTTGTCTCTTTTCTCAAGTACTCCGAGACGCTCTGGAGGAAGCCCTTTGTCTCTCTGTCTATTCTGGCGATGTACGTCTCTCCTTTAGCATATTCGCTCTGTCCAACGTAGTCTTTCGTTATGATAAATAGCCGGAACGTATGTTCGCTGTTTTTTTGTGTGTCGCAGGGTATATTTCTCTGGTTAGCTGTGTCTGGTGTTTTTTCAGTTTCGCGCGTCCTGTTTCTTTTGTACTCTGCGACCACGTAGTCTGTGACGGGGTTCTCCCGTTCTGGGGAGGTAAGCACCACCCAGGAGCCGTTTCGCATGGCTCTGGTAAGTATTCCTTCCCTGCGAACTATCTCTTTCTCTTCGATGTGTGTCTGTTCCACAAGAAACGACGTGTCTTGTATGTCGGACACGTCTATTTCGATTACTTCTGTTCCCTTTCTTCTTGCGATTTCTCGGATCATTTCCTCCGACTTTACGTACCAAGGTACCTGAATGGGAACCAGTAGCTTTGATAGCGTCTGGCACTCTTCTGCGAACCTGTTCAGCTCGTCCTCTGTGAATAGAAAGTTTCTCTCCCTTTTGCACGCACTCTCCTCGTGTTCAAATATTCTCTGCATCCTAAAAAATTTAGCAGCGGCTATGAAGAAGCAAAAAACAGAAGATGGCGTAGGCAGGGTTGGCAAGGCGGGTGGTGCAGATAGGGCTGGTAAGGAGGGTGGTGCAGATAGGACTGATAAGACGGGTGCTATGCTGGACAGGAAGCCTGGTAAGGTAGAGGATATGCTGGACGGGAAGGTTGCTGCTAAAGTGATTAGAAGAACAAAAGAGACGTCGGAGAATGTGTCAGATGGAACGACAGATGACACTCGAGATGAGAGAATGGACGATACATCAGAAGAAATATCAGACAGCGCATCCGATGACCCGTCTGACAACGCATCTGACGACCCATCGGAAGAGACCGCGCCGCTAGTCCTAAAGGTCGTTGAGGGCAGATGCGCAGGATCTGATGAAAGAATTGCTCTTTTGATAACGCAAATCAGAACAGTATCTGCAAAAACAACGGGAGAAAAGGAGAGAGAGGCGATATTCAGCGGAATTCTAACGAGGACAGAAACAGACATGCTTGAGGAGGAGCCCTGGGTGACGTCTTTTCTGAGCCTAGTGCCGTACGAGGAGATATCAGGCGCGATCTATCCGCAGGTGCGTAAGAAAGTGGAGGAGGTGGTCAAAAGCGGAGAGGAGAGGAAAAAGCTCGCAGTTCTGGTGTCTGGAAGATTCAGAAACGTGCCAGACGACGCTGTGTACGAGATGTACGCGTCTCTTTCAAGATGCATGAAGTTGGAGAAAGGCGCAAAGGTCCTTTTCCTATCGGCAGAGCGAGCGATTAGCAGCGAAGAAGAGAAAGAGCTGCAGAAGATGTTTCCCAGGCTCGACGTTAAGGCTCTGAAGAAGATGCTTCCAGAGAACCCAGAGGAGCTTTTCTTCAGTGCGATAAAGGGCTCTGGCAGTAAGAACCCGCAGGTATTCCACACATCGTCCGGAGACGTGAAGATCAAAGGGTACCTGCTAGAGAAAGAAGACATCGAGATGTTTTTAAAAGAGCTTAGGGAGTACTTCGATGAGTAGGCGTGGCTGGTAGGGGAGGGGTGCGGTGTGGTCGAGATGCGAGTTCACCAGACGATATTTTCACGATATCTCCCTACATAATCTAGCATATACGGTTATTATGGGTTAGTCTAGTCATAGTTATAATTATAGTTATAGTTTTAGTCTATTAAAGCTGAGAAGGTACCCCTTACATTTATTAAAACGATAGTCAGTTACTGTGGCAGTCTACCGATATATGCTAGTTCACTACGCGATGATCTACCTGTCCACCTCATATCAAAGGTATCTCACTGACAGTAGATTATTCATGTAGACCCCACTGTCAACACTACCAATACATCCCAATGTACTACAGGGCGATCCAGCAATTTGGATGGTCAGTTTCACACTAGTTAATGCCACCCTAACATCCCTAGCATACCCAACATACCCAAAAACATGCCCACAAACTCTATCCCTAGGCAAGTTGTGATTGTTTAACAGCTACGGCGGTGACGGGGCGTTCAGGCAGTATGAGCATCTTGTTGAATATCGATACGGTGTAGAAGGGATCACCCAGCATGTTCCTGAAGTGCAGAACGTTGATAAGAAGAAAGACGCCAAGCAGAGACATACAGAGCATCCCCGCTACTTTAATTAGTCTCTGGATTTTCAACTGGACGCTGTACACCTCCCCGTCATAAAGACCGTACCTTCTCACGCTCTTCTCGACCTTCTTTTTCCCTCGCAGCTTCACAAGAAGCTCGTAGAACAGCTTCTTCCTGTGCGCGATAAAGAGAAAGCCCTCGAGTATAAACACTGCGGGAGACTGCGTGGCCAAAAAAGCCAAAAAAACGAAAATTTTGAAAATAACGCACACAACGGCTCTTTTGTTTATCTCCACGACAGCCTTCTTTTTTTCCATCTCGTCTAAAGAGTGGCTGTTGAAGTACCCGATCCACGCCTCAAAAAACGCGACACATAGCCCGAGCATCAGGACCGAGAAGTTGAAGCTGAGAAGAAGACCGAAAGACTCCAGAAAAGTGGACGGCGGGTCCGCAAAGGCGCCTGGAGCACGCGCGCTCCCCTGATAAAGAAAGTCCCCAGGGGTGCTTATTCCAAATGGTATAAAAAGATTCGAGCTGCTGGCCAGAATGGAAATAGCCACGCGGGACAGCACCGCGAAAAGGCCTAGAAGAAGAAAAAAACAGGACCCAAGTAGGGCGATTTTTCGCGCCCGTTCTTTGTGGGGCGGTGCGAGCTTGAACTCTTTGAGCTCGCGCAGCTTTTTCAGGGCTTTATGAAGGAGTGTGCGCTGCGTGCTGTGTGCGTTTTCCGCTTCAGCTGAGGTGTTTTGCACCATTCTCGCGTAATTAGCAGCGCGCAGCTCCCGCATTGCTTCGCAGTACGGCGGTTTTCTCGGCTTTTTGAAGAGCGTTGCGATCTTTTTGAACGAGCAGCGGATATCGCAGCGCAGAAAAGTCACGAGGAAAAGAACGGAGCTGGCGATTGAGAGAAGAGAAAATATCGCGTTGAGGGCGGTGAGGGGTCTGTTCAGGTGGGGCTTTAGATCGTACAGAAGCGTGGCGGCCTCTTTTGCGGTAAATACGACGAGGGCCCAAAGTATCGACATCGCTTCTGGGAAGGTGCGCGGAGGCTCTATAATGCGCACGGATGTGACGGCGCATGGGCTATTGGGCTCTTCTTGTTTCTAAACGTCTATCTCTTTTTTGATTCTGGCGTTTGCCCTATTCAGAGACTCTATCGAGGAGTCTTTTGCTCTTCTGGCCTCTTCTTCCGGGGTGGCGCATTGTCTCTACATCTTGACCGTTTCGGAGTGTCTGCTGACGGTTTCGGAGCCGAGCTTGTTGTCTATTATTGAATCGTAGAGCAGAAGAAGCTGCGGCAGTAAAGATGAGATAAGATAGCGCACCGGATCTTCTAGTTTTCGCATGTTGTCTGCAAAAGTTTTGAAGTATAAGATAGATACGGAGATCATTTTTGTTTAATGATGATGTGACGGGGTATTTATTGCGGGGTGGCGATTGCTTTGGCGGCTGCGGGCGGGGCTAGGCGAGGGATGGTCTGTGCGCGTGCTTGCCATGGTTGGCAAAGCTGAGAGGTGCCCCTGCACTTACAATCTGTTGACGATGGGTATTTAGGTGAATAGGTTTTAGATATGGGTTAATCTTCGATGTGAGGTCTATGTACTGATAACCACCAATATAGATCCCAATCGCAGATAAGTGACAAGTCGGTTGGTCCTTTAATCAAATTTGCCATCTACATAGACAGTTCAAAATTCAATAAAGATGATAAACTGAAGCTGACTCAACGACCAATAATACCATCTCACACATAATACAGCCTGGTGTTACGGTCAGTTCCGCATAGTCCGTTAAAGTATGGTACAGCTTGTCTCTTTCTTGCTGGCTTCGAACTCTTCTTTTGCTTTATACCCTATTACGTTGTTTTTTTTATGTTCAAGTTAACGCCTGTATAGTGAATGTCATTTGGATCCATTATGATTATGTGGTGCTTGCCATAAGCGCCTTCGAAATATACGCCGGATCTGTTGATCGGTGTTGCGGTCGGGTCGACTGAAAAGACTGCTGCGGGCCTTTGCAGGCTGCAGGAAACAGGGTGCAGGACCCTTGCTGTTTGGAAGGTGATGTTTTGGTTCGGGACACCTTGGGCGATTAGATCGAAGATGTCTTCTTTTTTGTAGAATAAAAAGAAGTCTCCAGAGAACACGAACTTTATCTCGATTTGGTTGTACTTTTCTTCCGTAAGGCGCTTTAAGCTTTTGCTCTTTCTGCTGCACTCTTTTTCTCTGTTTTGTTGTGGGCTATACAGGACATCCTCGTACGTTCCTGTTATTCCGTGTTCTCTTTTTGCTTTTTCTTGTTTGAACATGGAGACATACGTTCTGTAGCTATCCAGGACATTTTTGTTCAGAAAAAGGATAAGGGCATCAAGTAAAACCTCCTTCGTCAACATATCACAGACGTTTTCTCTGTAGTACGTTAAAGCTTTGTTTTGGTGGAGGAATTTGTGTTCAAACAGAAAAGCGATGGTGGTTATGCCGTGCGGGCTGTCGCCTGTCCGTATGCCGGTTTCTTGCGCTTTTTTTGCACGCTCGATCATATTTGATTTCCACGCATTTTGCGATAGTGAAATGCTTTCCTTATACGACATAAGGGTTATGTTCAGCCTGTACGGGTTGGAGTGCTCGTCTACGCGGACAGACTTAACGTAGATCTTCGGGGGGTACCCAAGAAGGCTTTTTGCTAGCTTCTCTGCTTTTTTTAGATCTTTTTCTCTGGCTTTGACTTTGAACGGGCCATCGGTGCTTGCGCACTGTGCACCAATAGCACAGAGAAGCAGAATGAAAAGAAGGCTTCTTCGGGTGTTTCTGCACGGCTTGTTCTTCCTTGCGAATTCTAAAGACATACCCTAAGCAATAATTTTTCATTTAAACGCGACATCTTATCAACTTGATCGGGGTAGAGATATTATCATCAGATGATGTTGTGGTGAGGTAGGTAGGTAGGGTGGATGGATGATGTAGGATGCTGGCTGGACCGACTTCTTGGCTATTTCAATCGTTTGTTGGCGAGGAGTAACTTGAGTGCTGTACCAATCACTCATCTATATTTGACAAGAATCGGTGGTACCAGCGGGCAACCCGTGTCTTCTACGGACTAATTGCAGCGGTTGAGAACACTTCTGCTATTCAATAAACCTGTACACCCCATACCACAGACTACAAATTATCCACTTAAGCACCCCGCGGTCTACACCTCCTATTCCCCTGTCTCTTCTATTTGCATTCGTCTCTGAGCTGCGATGAAACGCGCAGGTTTATTTTCGAAAAGTCTAGCGTACTTATATAAAAAAACATACGGGAGGCTTTTTGAAAATTTAGTAAATGGAGTCGGCGGGATAGCGCATGCAGAGGGTAGTCTGGCACAGCACATGACACACACTACATACGCGATAAACAGCGCAACCCGAAAGCACCAATCAAAGGCAGAACAAGCATCGACTATACCACCTCTTGGATCACGCTGATAGACCAGAATTGTGAGAGAGATCGCAGCCGCTGGTTCCGCTGCCATTGCTCTTCACTGTCTTTTCGCTATAATCATCTAACGTATTCACTATAGTCATCTAAAGCATTCACTATAGTCATCTAGAGCATCCTTTACAACAATCTAATGCATCCTTTACAACTATCAACAGCACCCGCTACACCATCACCTACCACACCACTTGCCCCACCACCTACCCCACGACATCACCTACCACACCAAGAAATTACCACTTTGTTCCCATTTATTCTGCTGTTGTTAAAACTACACTGACTTGGAGGGCGCAAATCGGATACTCCGATCTATTCTTACACCTCTAGACCACAACTACTTTGCAGGCGCGCTTATTTTGTTCAGCTCCGCACGGGTGTTTTCGATGTCCTGGTCTGTGATCTCTCTTACATGCGCTATCATCCGGTTCATGCCGACCGTAAGAGAGTCCTTCAGAGAAAGCGTCATTTTCTCTTCCAGCATGATAAACGCCTCGAGCTCTTTCACAATTTGGCTTGGCTCGGGAAGCCCCCGCCCTACTATGCCCTCTGCGCCATCCCGGCCCTCGTAAGAAAGATCCGCCGCGTCTCTACCCGCAGCCTCTCCCTCTGCAGCGGCACCCCCAGCACTATTCTCGCACAAAACAGCACGCCCGTCCTCTTCTTTGTTCTTCTGCGCAGGAACGCGCACGGGATACTCTGCCACATCCACCTCTCCCGAAATAAGCCTGTTAAAAAACAGCATGTTCTTCCGGCTGTTCGGCTTGGTGTTCGCCGATATTCCGCTCCTCTTCAAACACAACTTGCTGGCCTTTGCGTGTGTCCGCACAACCTCCGCAACGTCGCTCAAACTTCCTATCTGCCCGGCATCCCCGTGGAATCCGCACTTGTGGCAGAAAATATCCTCCGTGTCTCTTCTGATCCTGTACAAACAGAACCCGTCAACCGCAAGCTCGTGAACTATTTTCGCGTCAATACGCGTTTTTGCGAACCCAAAAGTGTTCTTGCGCCCTTTTATGTTGTATATTGCGAAGAGGGGACAGAACGGCGCGTGCAGCTGGTGCTCAGAAATCGGCACGTCCTTTGGGCTCCAATTCTCAAGAGACTTCTGGCAGAAGACGCAAATGACGGCGTCTTTCGTCACTGAGTCCAGGTCTTTTGCGAAGCCCGCGAACGCAAACGCCTCGGGCGCGGGAGCGCGAAGGAAGCCGCTCCCGTACGACTCGAGTCTTTCCTCAAACGACGCGTGTCTCGTGTACATCTTTTGAAAATTCAGAAAAAAGATGCGAAGAACATATACGGCGGACAGAGTCCCGTACGAGCTGGAAAAAGACAGGTCCAGGGCGTATTTTGCGCCAGGGTCGCTCAGAGAAATGCAGATCAAGCCAGGAGCATACGTGAAGGTGGCGAAAGGAGAGAAAAGCACCGTTCTAAGGGCCGTGCCAAAGTTCGACGGGGACGGAGGCGCGGTCTATCTGCCAGCAGAGGAAATAGCACAGCTTGAAATAAAAACAGGCAGTACAGTTAGCGTAGAGAAGGATCTGCTCGAGTACCCAGAGGCCAAGAAAGTGAGGGTCCTCTTCAAGACAGCGAAGAAAAGCGTTGAAAGGCTTGAGAGCGTCAAGCTGGTGCTAGAGGACAAAAAGGCAGTGCAAAATAGAACAGCGCTACTTGGAGGGTTGGTGTTGGTTGGTGATGGTGATGGTGATGGGGTTGGGTTGGATGGTGATGGGGTGGGTGATAGAATAGGTGATGGATTGGATGGTGATGATGTAGGTGCTATTAAGAAGGAAGGGTTATATAATGAGAAGAACGATATATATGACAGTAGCAAGCATACTGGTAATGGCACTGCACTTAGCACCGCACCTACCACCCTATACAAGATAACAGAAAGGACAATAATAGAGGTGGCAACAGAAGAGAAGGAGTTGGAGAAGTACCAGGACCTAGAGGCAGAACGAGAAGCATTAACAAAAATAATTAGAGAAGCACACGAGAAAGGGAGCGAAAGGTCGTGCGGAGTTATTGTGACGGGAGGAGTTGGCGCTGGTAAGAAAAACCTCGTTTTAAACGCGTTAGAGGAGATAGGAGCAGAGTGGGTGAGGGTAAAAGCGGGCCCAAAGGACAAAGAGATAGCCGAGTCGTACGAATACGCGAAGATAAACGAGCCGTGCACGGTTTGGATAGACAGAATCGATAGGATGTTCGAAGAGAGCAGCAGAGTTGCAGGCATAATCCAAATAGAAGAGATACTAGAGGACATTTGGAGGCACAAGAGAAGAATTAGCATCGTAGCCACTGCGCTGTCACTGGCAGAGGTGCCGGAGGAGGTAAGGACGTGGAGATTGCTGGACAGGGAAGTGCACGTACCGCCTCCGAAGCTCGACCAGCGAAGAGCCATGGTGGAAGAAGCGAAGAAAATACACGTGAAATCTACCGGGTGCAAGTGTTCGCACGAGTCTGAGAAGGAGATAGAGAAAATCGCGTTGAGAACGGCAGGGTTCTCGAGAGGAGATATTTCGCTTGTTCTGAGAGACTCCCTCTACCCGTTCAGGAAGCAGGAAAAAGAGAAGCTAGATCCTGAGAAGGTAGAGAAAGACCTGCTAAACATGAAAATAGGAAGTACCAGAGGAGTTTTAGAAGGCGCAGGGGGTGTTCGAGATAACAGCGCGAGTTTTGGCTGCGATAAAGGGTGTTTTGGAAGAGTACTTAAAGAAATCGTTAAAATAACCCCGAGTGCTGCAAGCGAGAAGCCCGCAGAGGTGCCGCATATCCGCTTGGAGGACATATGCGGGCAGGAGAGGGCGAAGAAAGTTCTTGTTGAGGCGGTTGCATGGCCAATACGCCACGCAAAGGTGTTCGAAGAGGTCGGGGTGCTCCCTTCGAAAGGGGTTCTTCTGTACGGGCCTCCAGGATGCGGAAAGACGCTGATTGCGCAGGCCCTGGCTAACGAGAGCGGCGCCGCGTTCTATTCGGTGCGCGGACCGGAGGTAATGGGGAAGTACGTTGGAGAGAGCGAAGAAAGGGTCCGAAGAGTGTTCGAAAAAGCGCGGGGAAACGCCCCTGCGATAATTTTCGTAGATGAAATAGACTCGATTGCGCCGCACAGGGAGGCGGAGGGAGGGCAGGTTGATAAAAGGGTCGTCTCAACGCTTCTAACGGAAATGGACGGGATTGGAGCGGGCGCAGGAGTCTTCGTACTTGGGGCAACGAATAAGCCGTGGAGCATAGACAGCGCGCTGATGCGGCCTGGAAGATTCGACCACCACGTGCTGATAGACCTGCCGGAGAGCGCAGCCAGGAAGGAGCTGGTAGAGAAGAAGACAAAAAAAGCGTTCGAGTCGCTCAGGAGGTGGGAAGAGGCTAAGAAGATAGCAGAAGAGAAGAAAATAGAAGAAAAAGACGTTATATCGCGTGTAGTTAGGCGCACGGAAGGGTTCACCGGAGCAGAGGTCGCCGGAGTAGCCGGAGAGATTCTTCTTGAGATAGTCAGGCTGAAAATAGAGGAAGAGAAAGGAGACGCAGAAATAACCAAGAAGAACATCGAAAAGATCATCGAAGAAGCGAAAACAAGAGTAGACAGAGCAGAGGTAGAAAGGTTCAGAAGGTACAGCAGGGAGGGGGTGTAGGGGGGTGATGATAGGGATGGTGAGAGGTGGTAGGGGATGGTGGTAGGGGATAGGGATATAGGTGGTGATAAAGGTGTTAATAGTGAATGGTAATCGAAATGGTGATAGTGAATGGTAATCGACGTGGTAATCGAGGTGTAGGGATAAAGGTGGCAATCCAGGTGGTAATCGAGGTGGTGATAGGTAATGGTAATCGACGTGGTAGTCGAGATACTAATCGAGGTGGTATAGCCAGTATGTGCAGTACTTATCATCACATGTCCATAATACGCACCGCTCACCAACAGATACTACCCTTTGTTAAAATTTTACGCCAGATGGGTACCCCTGGTATTACAAAATGGTTGCCGTTGGCGCTGAATATTGCTTATTTCGCTGCCGCTATAACGCCTCTAGAACCTCTATCACCTTGATGATTTATTCCTGTAGCTTCTTCATGTTCCGATTAGACCGCCTGATGGTCGCCCTGGTTGATTCCGCTTGGATTCGATTTAAGAGACATGACGTAAACGGAGAAGAGATAGGTGGTTGCAAGAGTAAAACACAAGTACTGGGCAATATAGAATGCCCGCAGCCACCGCATGTCGTCAAAGTCTCTTAGCGATAGGATAGTGATAATTGAAAAGACCAAAGCGCCAAGGCGAAGTAGAAGAGAGGAGATAAGGAGCCCCTTTTTCTTGAAGTAGATAACAAACAGGTCGTGGAGCGTGCTTAGCAGCATCAAAAAAATCATAGGTACTCCTGTGAAAGTGCCTGGGAACTTGTTCCCCGCCTTCAGCAAGCAGGAAGTAGAGTAGCAGTTTAGGTACATGTTAAGATTGTTGTACATCATGACAAAAAGAGAGACCGCTGCAACTTGGGCTTTTGTGATTTTTTCGTACTCGGAAGGAAGCATTTTCCCTACGTAGGACTTCTGGATCTTCTCGACGTTCTCGTGCACTGTCTTATCCGTTTTATCGAAAGTTTCTTGGAATTTTTTCTTCGCTTGCTGCGTCTTCTCCGAGTTCATAGGGGTGGGCGTTGGAAGATGTTTTATCTGTGTGTTTTATTCATTGGTCGGTTTTTGGGGCGGCTTATTTGTCACTGGAATATTTCTGGATACTCTCTGCGAACAACCACAATCGCAGACTCTATTCCTTTCTCTCTTTGGATCGAAACAGGGCTGATCAGCCCCTGCACCACGTATTTGCGCACGATTACGGTGAATATCGAGACAGAAAAAGAGAGCAGTCCGGTGGTGGCGACCGGGATGTTGTCAATTAGCGCGCGATACGGGGTGTTCGCGTTGAAATACGCTATGAAGCGAAGAAAAACCACCAGACTCAGGAAGACAAAGTTTCCGACCCCGAGATATATCGAGTAGAGAAGAGAGTTGACAGAGACGTGGTGTATGTTGAAAAAATAAAGCAGCACCCCAACTAAGAGGTTGTAAAGGACAAAAAACCCCAGGAGGAAAGGAGAGTTGTCTTTTTGTCTCAGTATCTCTTCAAACGACAGAAGAGCGCAGAGAAGTATGTTGGTAAAGGACACGGCCTTGAACACCTTGCGTCTCAACAAGAACTTTTCGGGCATTATGTAAACATATGCGGAAATATTTATTAAGAGGCGGAGGGGTGCAGGCGGACTGAAGCGGGCGGTAACGGTGATGGCTGTGGCCGCACCAATAGCGGCGCCAACTACTCCGCTCCATCGCTTACTTCCTGTCAAAAAGCCAGCGAATAGGAAGTCTGCACAGAGGAGTGGGATGGAAAAAAGTCCGAATATAAGACCAGTCGTTTTTCAGACGTGCCAACCAGTCAGAAGCAAGAACCACCGATAAATAAGGAAGAAAGAAGAGCAGAATGTTTTTAGAGATACTAAGAAAGCTGTACGTTATATGCCTATGGAACATGTACATTGTGTAGAACGCGAGGTGTTTAACTGGACAATTTTTAGTCTTTGATACGAGGTCTATTATACCGTCTAAAGCGCCCTTCATTATGGGGTTATAAATGGTGTAAAATCTTCAATAAACAGTAACCGCAGCCCTAGCAACTATGAGTAGTGCCGATTACGGATTGTGGTAAGTGCAGGTGGATGGTGCCACATGTGGAGGTGAGTGGTATTAACAATAGATTCTGAGTGTTACTATCCGTATATAGTGAGCGATACCACCTATAGATACTGACCAATAACCAATACCACCCACCCGTACCAACCCATAACCACTTTACATCCTCTGAAGCTCTACTTGTCCCAGAAGAACGCAAAAGCGTAGTCTTCCACCTCGCCGCCTGTCTCCTCTTCCTTATCTTCTATCTTGTTATTTTTCTGGCTTATTTTATCTTCGTTATCTGCGCTATCTTCTATCACGCTTTTTGTAAAGACCTCAGCGCTTTTTTTGTAATAAGACTCCAGCTTCTCTCGAACGCGGCTTCTTCTCAGCCCAACCTCCTCTTCAGCTCCGCGCATTTTTTCATCTAAGCCTCTTTTTTGTCTTTTGTTCTCTCTGTCTTGGCCCATGCGGTCTGCCAGCAGATGGTGTGCGGCGCTAGAAGGACCAGTGCAGGCGGATATCTCAGCTAATTCGTCCGCTCCCTCCACGTCTTCCACCTCCACGCCAAGTCCACTAACATCGACCGCTTTTTCGCCTCTTTTTTTCTCTATCTCAGTGCACATGATCGCCTGCTCGGTCTCCCTCACCGCCAGAGGAATTTCCTGCTCTATGTCTGTCCACTTACGAGCTTCCAACGACGCAATAACCCCGCCAATAATCTCCTCGTATCTGTTTCTGATCGCTGCTCTGTCTTCTCTTTCAACGCTCTCCATAATCCCCTGTACAAACGCGCTTTCTGGAAGAATCTTCGCGCCATCTACGCTCACTTCGAATCTTGCTCGCACTCCGCGAACTCCGCGCTCCTGCGCCCCCTCCTCTGGTCTTTTTCTTTTTTGAACTATTCGGAGTATTTCTCGCGGGTTCGCCACCCTTTCGCTAAACTCCTCCAGCGCTCTCCTCATCAGCACCCTCTTCTGCCCGTCCTCCTCCACCTCAACTCGCAGTCTAATGAGCGGCTTCGGCTCTTCCCCGCACTCCCCCAGCGCCTTAAGCATCTCGCTGCGCACCCACTCCTCTGCGCTCTCCTCCTTGCCTATAGCGAGCGTCCTCAGCACAAAGCGTCTCGAGCTCGAAATGCGAATGCCCTTCGTTTCCCACCGGCCTTTTCCAACCGTTAGCAGGACGCAATGCTTATCTCCGGTCTCCGATTGCGATAAGGACGTCTGGACCGTAGACCCCGGCTGGATGGTGCTGAACCCCATCTGGTAGTTCTTCACAGGCACCGGATGCGACGCGTGCATGTGGCCCCACACCACCAGATCCATCTCTTTGCTGAGGAGATTTTCTGGCACGTACGATTTGGAATGGGAGTCGCATCTGGTTTGGTGCAGCACGAACACGTTGCACCCTTCCCTTTGCACCTCTATTTGGACTCTCTCTTCAGCAAACAGCTTCGACATTCTCTCGTCTCTGAGGGCCCCTATTCCGTAGAGGTTGAGAGCAGCGCTGCCCTTCCGAAGTGTTATGGGGTGCAGGCGTATCTGCGGAGAGAGGGAGTCGACCGCTCCGAAATAGTTGACGAGGCCGGTCTCTGCTAAAATGTCGAGAGAGGCAACGCCCTTCAGCCCGGAAGGCTCGTCGTGGTTGCCGTGGATCGAAAAAACGGGAAGGGAGATGTTGATGTTTTCGCTGTAGTAGTTGGGGGCTCTTTCTGTTTTATCGAGTTTTTGAAGGTTTCCGTTGGGTACGCACTCTATCTGAATGGGCCTGTCGCCTACGCAGTATTTCTGAAGTATTTGAACGGTTCTGTAAAGCGTGTACTTAGATGGGGACGCTTCGTGGAAGAGATCGCCGCACATAAGAACGAGATCTGCGCTCGAGCGGAGGGCGTGTTCAAAGACCTCTTCGAACGCATTGAACGAGTCTTCTCCTCTAATCGGGTCTCTTTCTGCAAACCCGAGGTGGTTGTCTGTCGTAATGAGCACTCGTATTTCATCCGCGGCTCTGTCCATTCCGGGGGTCTGTAAAGTATTTATTTTAATGGGTAGGTGGGGTGGGGTGGTAAGTGCAGTGGTATATGGGGTGGTATATGAGGTGGTAAGTGCAGTGGTAAAGTGAGGTGGTAAGTGGGGTTGTATATGTGGTGGTAGATAAGGTGATAGGTGGGTGGTATATGTGGTGGTAGGTCGACTGGTAAGTGCATTGGTAGATAAGATGGTAGTGAGGTCTGCGCTGTGCCAATTAGCGTGGGGTAGCCTATTTGTACGTCTGTACTTACAGAAAATGCCAGATGGTATGGGTAAGATCGCTTGGAAGTTGAGCGTAGGCTGGTGTGGATTTGGAAACTTGCTAGGCGCTGCTGCACCATCTGGAGGTCCACGCCTGCTCACCTGCCTACCGATCCATAACCTATCGCACGTTACCACTCCGATCTAATCGGGAAAAATTTGGCGGCCAACAGCCTACCGCGCCGGTGGAGATGGCCAATTAAAAAAGCAGAGAATATTTAAGCGAATCAAAGGAGAAAAAATTTATTGATGAAAAGTAAGAAAGCAGTTGTGATTCTTGCGCTTATACAGTGGAGCAGCCAGTACAGGTCTCTGGGTAGCAAAGAAAAAGACATAACAAGACACACCTTAGAGATAACGCCGCAGGGCGTCAGCATAGCAAAAGACAAGCAAAAGCCCAAGCTCGTGAAAAGCTCTCTGGACGAAGAGGCAATGCGCTATAAAAAAGAAGAAGAGGCAAAGATGGAGAACATAAGGGCAGAGGAGAAGCGAATAGCCCAGAGCCAGAACAGGCAAAAAAGAGAGGAAGAAGTGATCAGCGAAGCCTCGAAAAAAAAAGGCAGAGAAAGCCTCCATATATACAAGGCCCCAACCGGAATATTCGACTCTTTTTCGTACATAGTTTGGCTGCTGGTGGGAATCTTCAAAGAGCTCATAAAGTCTTTGTACGAGTTTCGAACTATCGCGATTTTTGAGGCCCGTTGGGGAAGCTCTTTCTTCATGTTTATCGGAATTGTCAGCATCTTGCTAGGCTCCCTGGTGCCTTTCTTGAAAAACGACATTTTCCAGACATTTAACGAGATTATGATCGTGTTCAAGGGGGTTTTCTCGTTTGAGAGGCGGGAGATCCACACGACAGATGAGGAGGAAAAAAGAGAGAGGTTTATCAGAAACGTGGAGAGCGGAGAGGTTATCGACACAGGAGACCCGTACGGGATTGGAGGGAGGTTTAACGAGAGGCAAGAGCGAGAAAAAAAATACGTGCCTATGTGGAGGCTTCTTGTCGAGAAAATTTTGCTTATCGCAGTTCTCGGGCTCTTTCTTGTTATCTCGGCGCTAATTGTCGCGCAGATTCTCGGGCTCCTAAGTCTGAACGTTCTCGCATTCCTCAGGAGCATCGGGTTTGACACGCTTGTTACTTTTCTGCCGGACGCGCAAGCCCAAAACCAGCTTGGCATGGTGGCAAGGCTCTTCAAGTCGAGGATCTTCCTATCCGGGGTCTCGTTTACGTACATTTTCCTCGAAGGTGTCATCGGATACTTCAACTGCAGGAGCATGAGCGAAGAGGAAAAAAGAAGAACAATCATCAGAACAAACAGGGCGTCTATCATGAAGATCGTTATGCAAATTGTCAGCTTTATCCCAATCATGCTGGTCCCTGAGGCGTACATGATGGGTGCGGTGATTCTTCCGGAGCTGCTAAAACAGATGCTGTTCCCCATGCTGGGAGGAATTCACAGGTACTTTTACGGAAAGGAAAGGTCCCAAGAGCTGGCGAGAAAATACACAGAGTACAACGAAGAGACGTACCAGAATCAGAAAAGCGTCCAGAATATGATATATGTCGTGACCTTTTTCATGGTGGTGATCATGGGGTCTGTGCTGACCATAAACTACATGAGCATAGCCAATCTTCTCAGCCCAGAGATGAAAGCAAAGCTGGGTCAGCTGATTATTTAATCTAACAGCTGGTCTAAGAGATGTTCAGATAGAGGGCGGACCTGGTGCGGGTAGGTGGTGGTGTGGACACGAGGTGGTTGGTACTGCTGGCATAGAGACGGAGCGGTATAGATATGGCTGGTATAGATACGGAGTGGTATAGATTGGTCTAACCATAAATAAACATAAAGTATGTTTGGATAGGTAGGTAGGTGGATATGTGTCGTGATCTAGATTTAACGGCCAATACGTGGCAAGACATCTCGCTGTCCCCGCTATTTCGACTTCTGTACCTTCCCAATAACTAACATACATTCAGATATAAAGGTCGACGATATGACCAGCCTGCCAATACGATTATGCCAACAATACGATTATTCCAACAATACCACAATGAATAAAGCCAACTGGTGCTGAAAATATAATTTTATAACGAGGTGCCCCTGCACTTAAACTGGATGGAAATAGCCGTGCTTCTTTTTTGGTTGTTGCAAATCGCAGAGCTGGCGCTATCCTTCGTGAAGCCAGCAGCAGCTCTAATTCCACTCAACGTGCGCGAAATCCGAAACGTCTTCACGAAAAAGCCTCTAGCAGCTGCTAAAGCGACGGGTAACTGGTTCGCTCTGAAAATAGAACAGATATACTACAGCAAGAATTTAAATGAATCGCCATACGGCCTCAAATGCTACAGAAAACAGGTCCGAGAAATAGAAAAAACCGCCGAAGACCTTCTCACCGCTTTAAAAAAGATCCGGCTACTGTCTGCCCTCTTTTTCTCTAAGTCTCTCGCCGTGAAGGTGCTATTTGCGTTGTACCAGACCCAGAAGATGGCAGTCGTAGAGCTCCTGAAATTCGGAAGAAGAAACGTTCTGCCCCTAATGCCAATATCCATTTACATTGTTATTCTAGACCATATGGACCAGAGGTTCAGCAAACCGCTTGGCAACCGCGCATGGTTCGACTCGATCTCCCTCACAATTATGCTGCTTTTCCCGGTTGCCAGCACCTTCAAAATCAAGCGGCAAATAAAAAACTTCATCAGAATAATCAAAGAACAGAACTCCAAATCGGGTAAGAATGACGTAGGCTTGTTTCTTTTCTAACAGAACCGCCAATAAGCGGCAGAGGCTATTTGGCGCACCACCGCTCATTCTTGCACCCTAGCGGCCAATAAGCAGCGCCCGCCAACAAGTATCCTGAAAGAAAATCACAATAAATTGTTAGAATTCATCATTTATTAAAAAAAATTAAGTATTTATACTCACATAAATTAAGTTCCCAGTACGTTCGGCTCTACGCTCCCGCCTGCCAGCCCGCCGTCCCTTCACGTACCGCGAGGAAATGAAAATAATTGTTTTGAAAATTTCCTAAAGACGATGCCAGACACACAGAACCCCGAAAAGGGAAGCGTTTACCGGCGGTTCCACGAGGAAATTCTCAAGTCTCCCTTTGTCAGGGTGGTCTGCACCGCGCGGGAAGTGAAACACTTCGCAGCCCTCTCCGTGATTCTTTTTGTGCTCGAAAAAGAGCTTAAAAAACACGAAGTGCTCTGGTCTCCGCCGCCCCTCGCGCAGCAGGGGTTCTTCGAGGTGCTCATTGGCGACGGGTACGAAGTGTCGCGTGGCGCGGTTATTTCCGAAGTGCCAAAAAAAGTCTCACCCCAGGCGCTGCTCCTCTACAGCCCGTCTGTTGCAACGCTGCTGCACGCGCTGTGCAAAGAGTTAGGGTACGTATCGTCGGAGACCCTCTGGCCTATCTGCATCTGCACCGCAGGCAGCTCCGGGCGCGAATTAGACGCAGAAAGAGTGATAAAGAGAAGGAGGGCGGGGCGAGAGCCTGCAGAAGAGGAAGAGGAGACCAGCAGAGAAAGCGAAGACTTCTCGGACTCCGACTCGGCAGGGGGTGTTACCGCACAGCACCAGGACATTTGCGCGGAGATCGAAAAGTTCCGGAAATTCCACGGGGACAAGGAGCGCCTCGAGCTGAAAAAGGAAATATACTTCCCTTTTTGTCGCTGGGCAACGCTGTATGGCGCTCTTCTTAACGACTTGGGCGTGGCAAAGGAGCTGGAGCTGTTCAACCCGAAGAAAAAGAGAAGAGCGTGCGTGCTGGACGGCAGCGAATATGTCCTGAACCAGTTTCTTGCGCAGATCGGAATATCCGTTGCGGCGGCGCAAAGCGCTTCTCTTGGGACCCTCACCGGGCAGATAGGGGAGTTCGTGCGGAGAAGTTTTAGGAGGCGGCGCGTGTACGTTAAGCACTACGAGCACAACGTGGAAGTGACGCACATAGAGGCGTACTTCTCTATTTGCAGCCTGATCAGGAGGAAAAAATACGTTGAGGCGGTGTTTGGGCTCAGAGACATCAAGAAGCTGGAGATCGCGGAGGGGATGCAGGAGCACAGAAGGATGGTGGAGCAGGTGAAAAGAGGAGCTGGAAGAAAAAAAATCGTGCGGGTGCACGGAGCAGAGGTGGTCTACGTTCCAAAAGACGTTTTGGTCTTTAGAACCCTGAACGAAATATCCGTTATAAAAGAGGTGTTTAGCGGCATTAGGGGAGTGGTTAGGAGGAGGCATCCGGAGAAGGAGGTTGTTGTCAGCGCGTACGCGGAGGAGGAGGAGACGTGGGTTCTTGTGTACGGGGTGGAGGAGAGAATAGAGCACGAGAAGAGCGGGGGCAGCAAAGTGGCGGAGTCGCTGCGCAGCATAGTTAAGGAGAAGCTTATGCTCCGGGAATAGGGGCTGGAGAGCGGGCAAGCAGGACAAGGAGGAAAAAGTGATGGGCTGTTGCTAGGAAGGCAGGCGGTTATTGGTGTGCTCGTTTCTTTTTGGTCTTTGGGGGACCAGTAAAAATTTTTCAGTAAATTACCATAAAAGGAAAATTACAGCTCCAGAAGCATAAATACGTTTTTTTTTTGGCGTTTATGGATGATGATAAACCCGGAAAAGTACCACAAATTGAAGGAGAAGCTGAAGAAGTAGACCCAGAAGGTGGAAAAGCAGGCCCAAAAGGTGAAAAAAAAGAGCATGAAGAAGAGAAGGAAGATTTAAAACGTGAAATTGAAACGCTCACAAGAAAAACAACAGGCATCGGTCTTTTAGAAGATAGAATAACAAATCTAGAAGGGCAATTGCAAGTAGCCAATCTCAAAATTGGGGAAATGAAAGATGTACACACAAAAAAGATGGCTAAAATACTTGTTGAAATAGAAGGGCTTAAAAACAGTGCAATTCCTGACATTATAAAAGCAGCAGTCGGAGTCCAGTTAGATCCAATTAAGACAGCTATAGAGGTGATGCAAAAGCAAGAATATGCGGCAAAGGATGTAGAAGACCTAGGCATTTTTGAACAGCAAACAAATATTATTGGTTTGATTGTCGACGGTGCGATAAGTTTAGAAGAAGCAATAACCAATGTAGAACGAATGGAAGCAGATGATCCTGCTAAACCCTTGCTACTAGAAAAAGCAGCAGAGATAAAAGAAGAAGCTAAAAGAATATTGAAAATGCCCATAAAAACCCCAGAAGAAATAGAAGCTATAGCAGCCGCGATAAAAGCTTTTCAGAAGGAGGTGTTCAGCTACAATGTAGATGCAGGGGTGCCAGGTTTGGATGCTAAAGTACTAAAACTAAGAAAACAAGTTAATGAAGCCAGGACTTCCTGTATCAAAAGGATAGACGATCTAATACGGAGAATGGGGGCACTTGACGGTCTAACAAATGGAGGTCTGGGCGTGGAACTAGCTGTTAAAAAAACTGACCTTGTTAACAAACTAACAGAAAACAAAACCAAACTTACAGCCGACTTGACAGCGAAAGAGCTCGAAGAAACTGAGCTCGATGAAAAGAGAGCAGAGATTCTATTCAATGTTAGAACTTCAATGGGAATTTGGGAAGTAGCAAAAGGAAAAGCCGATGGAATGGCAGATGCAGCTGAAGAGACTGGGTTATTGACTGAGTTAGCGCAAATCAAGGCAAGAGCTCAGGCAATATTGGTTTTAGATATAGCAGCTTTGGTTAACGATCCTCTAACTCAAGGGTTAAACGAATCAAGCCAGTTGAAAATCGCTGCACAAGCCATAAGTTTGAAAACAGAGTTAGCGGTACAAAAAGACAAAATAACTATTTATGGATTGGCAACAGAACAAGTTAAGGGCTTGAAATTACGAGAAAAGGCTACAGAGATGAAAGATAAAATTAAGGCCTCTCGACCGGTTGCTTTCGGTAAGAGCGTGATACAGTCACCAAAAACTGCTGATGCCGTTGGATCGCACTGGGTCTGGGAAGTTCTGGGTCTACTAACACTTTCGTTCATCGTTATCGCGGTCAGCGGGGACCCTAATCTCGGCCTGTACTACTCGAATGTTATAGTTGCTCCTATCGCTGTGGCGGCTGCTATAGCTGCAAACTGCGCGATGG